>Ga0302140_10002363_pt1 | contig 24518 bp, 20 predicted proteins | sample I_Bog_E1_1_FD_202095 | JGI IMG/M metagenome (GOLD analysis project Ga0302140, IMG submission 202095) | Peat permafrost microbial communities from Stordalen Mire near Abisko, Sweden - I_Bog_E1_1 | ecosystem: Environmental > Terrestrial > Soil > Wetlands > Peat | place: Sweden: Abisko, Stordalen... | reverse complement strand
CTTACATTTCGTAAGTTTGTTTGCTGTGCTTATTTTTATATAAAAATAAGCTCTGATGATAAAATTTATAGATTTCCAACGACTTGCATAAAAATCACCTTTTATACATTAGTTTCCGTACCTACTCTATCATTCATATACCGTAATCATAATAATTTTTAGTCGAATAATATAGTGAATATTTGAGGGTAAATAGGAAAAATTAGTTATGCGAAATATGAGATAAGAAGTTATCTTCCATGGGAATATGGGCATATAAGAATATTTATTACTATGATTTATAATCTTTAAAAATACTGAGATAATTTAACCTATCTATTATTAAAATTATTTTTATAAAACTTCAAGAATGAGTGCTTGATATCCTTGTAGTATTATCTTATCACCTTCATGTTTTACTTCGTCACAATTATTAAGTAATACTTTACTATATGGTTTAGATAATTCAATTGTTTGCTCTTCTTTTTGATAATTTGCTAATAACATTAATTTTTTAGATGATCCTTCTCTATAAAAAGCAAATAAATTATCATAGTTTTCTAATGCAGATCTAAATGTGCCATATACAACTGCATCTTTAAATTCTTCTGATTTTCTTAACTTTATAAGTTCCTTATAAAAACTAAATACAGAATCTTCATTCTCAACTTGTGATGCAGCATTAATTTCTTTGTAATTTTCATTAACTTTAATCCAAGGCTTTCCTTTTGTAAAACCTGCATTTTTACTGCTGTCCCATTGGAATGGCGTTCTAGCATTGTCTCTACTATAAATATTTACAATTTTTAATGCTTCTTCTTTACTACAACCTTCTTTAATGGCTACATTATATTGATCTATTGTTGAAATATCATCAAATTCTTCTATAGAATTGAATTTACTATTTGTCATACCAAGCTCTTGTCCTTGATAAATAAAAGGTATTCCTCTAAGCATAAGAGATATTGCAGCAAACATCTTCTTATTTTTATCATTTAAGTCTTCCTTTGGAATATAACGACTTACCCCTCTTGGTTCATCATGATTTTCAATAATATTAGCTTTAAAGCCTACATCCATTGTTTTTATTTGACTATCAAAAATAGCTGCTCTTAATTTATTTGTTGTAAAATCTTTATTACCGTACCAACCATTTTCACATCTTCCTAAAAGTTCCATTTCAAAATCGAACATAGTAGAGAAATAGCCATCTTTACCAATAAATTTATAAAGTTCTCCTTCTTTCTCATTAAATACTTCTCCAACTGTAAATGCATCAAACTTCTCAAAAGTTTCTTCTTTTAGTTCTTTTAGCATATCTCCAATGCCTTCTGCTGCCTCTAACATTTTATCTATGCTACAAAGTCCATCTTCTCTATCTGCTGAGAAATCTTGAAATCTTAAATCCTTTTTTATGTTAATAATAGCATCTATTCTAAAACCAGCTAGCCCTTTTTCAAGCCACCAATTAATCATTTTATATATTTCATTTCTTACTTTTGGATTTTCCCAATTTAAATCTGGTTGTTCTTTTGCAAATACATGAAGATAATACTTATTTGTATTAGGTATCTTTTCCCATACACTTCCTCCAAAGTAAGAACGCCAATTGCAAGGCGGTTTATCTCCTTTACCTTCACGAATATAAAAATAATCTGCATATTCTCCGTCTGGATCTTCTAATGCTTTTCTAAACCATTCATGTTTATCAGAACAGTGATTAACAACTAAATCCATTAATATACACATATTTCTTGCTTTAGCTTCTCTTAGTAACTTGTCCATATCTTCCATAGTACCAAATTGGGGATCAATATTATAATAATCAGAGATGTCATAACCTTGATCTACCATGGGAGAACAATAAATTGGTGATAGCCAAATTATATCTACTCCTAATTCTTTTAGATAATCAAGTTTACTTATAATTCCTCTTAAATCACCAATTCCATCTCCATTAGTATCACAAAAACTTTTTGGGTATATTTGATATGCTACCTTATCTTGCCACCATTTTTTCACAATATAAAACCTCCTAAATCAATAAATTATTTTCATATAAAGTTTCCGGAATATTAAGTAATGTAGTCAACTTAATGCCGATTAAACTGACTGACCTTAATAATCTTCAACATCGAATTTTTTGTCTTTATAATAATACTGTCTATCCTCTTCCAAAATCTCCCGTAAAACCCTACATGGATTTCCAACTGCAATTACATTGTCAGGAATATCTTTCGTAACAACACTGCCTGAACCGATTACTGCATTATTACCTATGTGTACACCAGGATTTATGACCGTATTGGCACCAATCCATACATTATTCCCTATTATAATTCCAATACCATATTCATAACCTGAATTTCTTGAATCAGGATGCACAGGATGTCCTGCTGTTAATATAGAAACATTTGGGCCAAACATAACATTATCTCCAATCATGACTTTTCCCACATCCAAAATAGTACAATTGTAATTTGCTACAAAATTGCTCCCACTTCAATATTTTTACCATAATCACAATGAAATGGTGCCAATATGTAAATGTTAGTTCCTGCTTTTCCCAGAATACTTCTAATAAGCTTTTCTATTTTCTCCGTTTCCTGTGGCAGGCACATATTAAATTCATATATTTTCTTTTTGTTTTCTACTTGTTCTTCAGCCAGTCCATCCATGCTTTATAAGGAAGGCCAGCTAACATTCTTTCTTTCTGATTCATTTTTATCCCTCTTTTCTGCCTATTTATCAGACAATGTAATTCCTATAAAAATAATATTTGTAAACTTTAGTCCCGTTAAACAACCAACGGAATTACATGTCTTCTTTTAATTGGAAGTTATTAACTTGTTCAATAAGATTATTAGAATTATCTGCAAGCAATTGTGCAGTATTAGCTAAACTTTCAGTTGATACAATAACTTCTTGCGTTGAAGCAGCTATCTCTTCAGAAGAAGCTGAGTTTTCTTCTGCTATACTAGCTGTAGAATGTATTGTTTCAAAATTAGCTTTATACGCATTTTTTGTGTCATTTTCAGGATGGGCATTATTTTGAATTTTAGTTATATCATTACAGCTATTTTTTAAAGTGATAAAAAGTTCATCTGTTAGCTCATCTTTTAAGATAATAACCATATTAATTCATATCAGTCACATTCAAAAAATAACAAGTCAATGTGTAGCCACTGAAAAAGTACTACTTCATTAAAAATCACACCCTTCAAACCCTCATTGTTACGTTGCGATTTTGTTGAAAAGTAACTTTTTCAGTGGCCTCGTCAATATGCTAGTCTATTGGTTCATCTACATCCTAATTTGAAATTAAAAGTTCTGCAGACTTAAATTTAATTTTTTCTTTAAGAACAAATTTTGTCTTATTACCGTAAAATTACATACAACTTAAAATTACTTATTTAAATAGATCACTTGATGTAATTTAGCTGATTCAAAAATTGTTTCCATTAATTCCATAATATTCATTACTTCTATATTTTTTACGATAATATCTTCCTTTCCTTCAATAGTTGCAATGACATTTTTATAAAAATCTTTAATATCTGCATGAACAATAGGAAGTTTTTCCTCTTTGATTGTTTCGTCTGTTCGAGGAGCCATGGTTTTTGTTAATCCAGCAGCTGTTCTTATTGGAATAGCATCATTTTTGCTCCAGTCAGTAATACGAATAATTTTACCATTTAAATTCCAATCATTAACTACTGCAGTACCATCTTGTCCTAATACATACCAGCGTGGTAATTCAATAAAATTACTAGTACCAACTTCAACAATATAAACTAAGCCACTTTCAAAGGTTAGTTCTACTGTAAAACCATCCTCTACAAGTTCATTTGTCACATGAGTAAATCGAGCGTATACAGATTTAATTTTTTCATTAATCATCATGGATGCTTGATCAAGAATATGTACTCCCCAATCAAGAACCATTCCACCACCATGTTGTATTTCTTGTCTCCAGTCACCTGGTATTCCTCTAGAACCATGTACACGAGATTCAATTTTAAAAATATTTCCTAGCATTGCTTCATCATAAATTTTCTTGACAGTTAAAAAGTCTTCATCCCAACGTCTATTTTGATGAACAACAAGAATTTTCCCACTTTCCTCTGATGCATCTACCATCTCTTGAAATTCTAAAGAAGATATTGCAGCTGGTTTTTCACAAACTACGTTTTTACCAGCTTTCAATGACTTAATTACAACGTCTTTGTGTGCATCATTTGGTACTGCACATAAAACAATATCCACTTTTTTATCATCTAAAAGTTCTTCAAACGAATCATAGGGAGTAATACCATGCTCTCTTCCAAATTCTTGTCTATCTTCTTTAATATCATAAGTACCACAAACAGTTAAATTATCAATATCTTCAATTAGTTTGCGATGCCAATCACCCATTCCGCCTAAACCCACAATAGCTAGATTAAACATTTTATTTGACATATACTTGTCCTCCTCTTTTAACACTTATCAAGTGAAACTTGATTCAGGTGGGGTTTAATCCCCACCTGAATCTTAGTTAAACTTATACCCGCAAGGGTCATAATGTAACCTCAAGCGTCACAATGTCCAAGAGCGTGTAGCCGTTATCTCCCACTTGTAGAAGTTGGAGTGTTACGGATACTAGCTATCGGATAAATGATAATCTATATTATATTTTATGCCCAGAACATGTCTCCTTTAGATTCAAATATAATTGCATCATTTAAACAATCAATTGCTTTACATAAACCTTCTTCTGTTGTTATTAAGCTATCTTCATGTTCAATACTTAATGCATGATCATAACCAACTAATCTTAATGCAGAAACAATATCTTTCCAATATCCAACATCATGACCATATCCAACAGAACGGAAAATCCAAGAACGGTTAATTTCATTTCCATAATGTTCAATATCTAAAACACCATTAATTGGGCAGTTAATTGGATCTATCTTTGTATCTTTAGCATGGAAGTGGAAAATAGCTTTGTGTTTTCCAAGCTCTCTAATTGCACAAACTGGATCAATACCTTGCCAAATTAAATGACTAGGATCAAAGTTTGCACCAATTTCTGGACCTACAGCTTCACGTAATCTTAATAAGCTTTTAGGATTATATACACAAAAACCTGGGTGCATTTCCAGAGAAATTTTATCTACTCCATGAGCTTTTGCAAATTTAACTTTCTCTTTCCAATAAGGAATTAAAACTTTATTCCATTGATAATCTAGAATTTCAGTAAAATCTTCTGGCCATGGACAAGTAACCCAATTTGGCCTTTGAGAAGTTTCACTATCACCAGGACAACCTGAGAAACAATTTAAAATGCTTACTCCCATTTTTTCACACATTAAAATAGCATTTGATAAATCATAATCAAATTTCTTAGCTATTTCTTTATTTGGGTGAACAGGGTTACCATGACAACTAAATCCACTTATTTCTAATCCACTCTTTTCTAAAATGGCCTTAAATTCATTAAATTTAGCTTCATCATTCAATAAAATTTCTGGATCACAGTGATGCTTTCCTGGATATCCTCCACAACCTATTTCAATTGTTTGAACACCTTTGCTTGCTAAATATGTGCAAGCATCTTCAAATGATCTATCTTGTAATACTGGATTAAATACTCCTAATTTCATAATAATACATCCTCCATCAAATTCTTATAATAAATCTTTTAATTTCAATTTATTTAAAATATACTGCTTTACCTGTTTTAGCTGACTCATAAATTGCTTCTAGAATTTGAGTTACAACTAAAGCTTGTTCAGGTTTTACAACTAATTCACTACCATTAACAATTGCATTATAGAAAGTTTCTTGTTCAATATCTGGAGCATCCTTTTCTTCCCCCTCGTAGAAGGCAACTCCCTCACCACCTAATGATGGTTTTTCAACACATTGTTTGTTATATTTAACTGAATTTATTCTTAAACCATCTTTCATGTCAGCACCAGCTTTAGTACCACATAAAGAAGTCTTAGCTTCATCAACATCAAGACTATTTAATGCCCAACTTGATTCTAAATTGATTGTGGCACCATTTTTCATTTTAATAAAACCAAAAGCTGAATCTTCTACTGTGAATTCTTCTTTATTCCAATCTCCAAAAACGTTACCTGTATTGGTTTGATCACCTAATTTATGATATACAGAACCTAATACACATTCAGGTTCATAGTTATTCATCATCCATAATGTTAAGTCAAGAGCATGAGTACCAATATCAATTAATGGACCTCCACCTTGTTCCTCTTCATTTAAAAATACACCCCATGTAGGAACAGCTCTACGTCTAATAGCATGACCTTTTGCATAATAAATTTCGCCTAAGTCTCCATTTTCACAAGCAGATTTTAAATATATAGAATCTGTTCTATATCTATTTTGATAACCTATTGTTAGAATTTTACCTGTTTCTTTTGCTACCTCAACCATTTCTTTCGCTTCTTCAAATGTTTTAGCCATTGGTTTTTCACACATAACGTGTTTTCCAGCTCTCATAGCATCGATTGAGATAAAGCTATGTGATTTATTTGGTGTTAAAACATAAACAGCAATAATATCTTTTTCTTTTAACAATTCTTTATAATCTGTATAAATTCTTCCATCTTCTTGTCCATATTCAGCTTTTGCTTTTACAGCTTTTTCTTTTACTAAATCACAAAATGCAACAATTTCAATATTACCATTCTTCTTAATTGCTGCTAAATGTTTTCCATTAGCAATACCCCCACAGCCGATTATACCTACTTTAATTTTTTCCATAATTAACCCTCCAATAATATATTTATATGATTCTAAATTTTGCATATATTTCTTATTGTTATAATAAAACTCTTTCAATAATGTATAAATTAATTGATATCATAATTTTTTACTCTAATACAAGTTCATAAACTCTAGATTCATATGGTCTAAGGTCTATATTACCTATTGGTTCATTTTCATCCACATCATAATTTGAAATTAAAATCTCTCTAGACTTAAATATTAATTATTCCTATAAATAGTGCAAAAACTCTTGAATAATATCGCAGTTAAAATGCACTATTATAGTTATTTCATTTTATAGTTTAATATATCTAGTTTGCAGGATTAGATATATTAGCTTTTCCATTTACAACTTCCACATTTTCTCCATTTATAGTTAAGGTCTTTCCATTTAAATTATGAAGTATAAATTCTATATTTTCATATTTATCATCATATTTATGATCTATTACTTTAACTTTTATTTCAACTTTATCACTGTTTGTTACTTTTATTTTGTAATCATTAAATTCTCCTGCTTGATATTTAAAGCTTTTTCCATCATCAATATAGTGGTGATATCTTGTTTCTGTATTTTCATTGCATAAGTAAACTTCTACTGTTAATTTATCAGTTTGTTTTTCACCAATATAATTTTGTTCCTGTGCTACTGGAATTACAGCTCCTCCTTTAATAAATATTGGGCAAATATCTAATGGTGTTTCTTTAATTATATTTTGTCCACCTTTATATTCTTCTTTTGTCCAATAATCCATCCAAGTTTCTCCTTCTGGAAGATAAACCATTCTTCCTTTTGCTCCTTGTTCAACAACTGGTGCAACTAGAATATTATCTCCGCAAAAGAATTCATTATTAATTTCATAAGTATTCTTATCATTTTGATAGTTAAATAGTAGTGGTCTTATAAGTGGAGCTCCACACTTACTACAATTCCACATAGTATCATATATATAAGGAAGTAATTTATAACGTAATTTTATATACTTCCTATTAATTTCTTCTGTTTTTTCATCAAATGCCCAAGGTTCTTGATCTCTAGTTCCCATAGATGAATGATTTCTAAATAGTGGCGTAAATGTTCCAACTTGAACCCATCTGCTTAACAATTCTGCACTACAGTCATGTCCGAAACCACCTACATCTGTTCCACAAAAAGCCATTCCACTAAGTCCAAGATTCATAAGCATTGGAATTGACATTCTTAAATGTTCCCATGTACTTTGATTATCTCCAGTCCATACAGTTGAATATTTTTGAGTTCCAGCATAACATGCTCTAGTTACTATAAATGGTCTCTTTCCAGTTGCTTTCTTTACCCCTTCATAAGTAGCTTTAGCCATCATATGTCCAAAAACATTATGAGCCTCTTTATGTGTTACTGGAATTCCATCATTATCAAACATAACATCATCTGGAAGTGGTCCTCTAAAGCTTGCCGGCTCATTCATATCATTCCAAATACCACTCACACCAGTATCGGTCATTGTTTTTTGATTTCCTGCCCACCATTTTCTAACCTTTGAATTTAAGAAATCAGGATAAACAGCATCTCCTGGCCAAACTTCATTTACATATGTTATACCTTCTTTATCTGTTGCAAAATAACCATTTCTAAGACCTTCATCATAAATTTTATATCCTTTATCAACCTTAACACCTGGATCTATTATAGTTACTAATTTAAATCCCATACTATTTAGCTTTTTAATCATCGCCTCTGGATTTTCAAATCTCTCATTGTTCCAAGTAAATACTCTATAACCATCCATATAATCTATATCTAAATATAAGGTATCACACGGTATTCCTTTTTCTCTCAAGGTGCTTGCAACTTCCATAAGTCTTTCTTCATTGTCATAAGACCATCTACATTGTTGATATCCAAGTGTCCACATTTGAGGCAGGGGCATATTCCCAGTAATTTTAGTATATCCTTCAACAACATTCTTAACTGATGGTCCATAAATAAAGTAATAATCTAAGTTACCATCAGCTCCTGCAAAATAGTAATATTTAGAATTATCTCTTCCCATATCAAAATGAGTTTCAAAATGATTGTCAAAAAATATACCAAAAGCATTTCCTTTATTTAATCCAATTAAAAATGGAATTGATTTATAAAGCCTATCAAAAGTTTCTCCATGTGGATCAGGATTATCTGTATTCCAATTTACATAGTGATATCCCTTTTTATTTAAATGTCCACTCTTTTCTCCTAGTCCATAAAAATACATATCATCTTCCATTTGTTTTGATAAATACACCTTAAATTCTGAATCTCCATTTAAATTATGACCTTCTGCTTCTGCAAGCTGATAATCTCCACTTCTTCTTATAAATGGATCTTTTTCTCCTCTATAATCTGCACATAATAGTGTTCCTTCTTTATCATAAATATCAACTTTAAATTCATCATAGATCTTAACCTTTAATTTTTCTGTGGAAATTTGAATTCCGTTTTCTATATTTTCAACATCAAAGTCATAATGGCTATCTTTTAGATTTTCAACTGCTTTTGAATTTCTTTCTTCTCTAAATAGAGGAGCAAAAAAATTAATAATATAAGAATTTACTATTTTCACAAATACTTTTTTTTGTTCAAACTTAACATTAATTGTATTTTCCTCAACTTCATAACTTAATAACTTTCCAAAGATGTGATTTTCTTGTTTACATTTATCCATAACTATTTCCTCCATTATTCAAACACTTTTTAAAATAACAAACCTGTATACTATTTAATTGCTCCGTCTACTATGCCGTTAATAATTTGCTTTTGTGCAAACAAGAATAAAATAACAATTGGTATCATTGCTAGGAATGCTGCTGAAAGAATCAAGTCCCATTGTTTTACATAAGAACCAACGAAGGCACTTACTGCTACTGGAAGAGTCTTAATCTTACCATTTAAACCAAGCATCAATGATGGTAGAAGATAGTCATTCCATATCCAAATACCATTTAAAATCAAAATTGTCATTTGCACTGGTTTTAATAGAGGGAAGATAATACGGAAAAAAGTACCTTCTGGACTACAACCATCAATCCATGCTGCTTCTTCCAATTCTTTAGGAATACCTTTTATAAATCCATGAAGGATAAATACTGACATACTGCCACCAAATCCTACATATGCAAATATAATTCCTTGATAACTTTGCAACATCTGAATTCCAAAAAATTCAGATATATTTCTAAAGGTAGAAAGTAAAGGAAGCATAACTACTTGGAAAGGAATAACCATAGCAGCTACAAGAAGCATAAAAATAAAACCAGACCATTTAGTTTTATTACGGCAAAGTACCCATGCTGTCATTGCAGCTAATGTAGACACTAAAGTTAGTGAAATCACTGTAATAAATAAAGAATTAAAAAACGATTTCCAATAATTAAAACTATCATTGTGTATAACATTATTGAAATTTACTAGCATCTGTCCCCATTTACCTGGAATAGAAAGAGGACTTATCACGATATCAGCACTAGTCTTAGCTGAATCCAATATTACTAAAATAAAAGGGAAAAGAATTACTAATGCAAGAATAATACCAATAATTTCTCCGATTAAAAGCTTTGTTTTTCTTCCTTTCATTATACTTCTACCTCCTTCTTCTTACTGATGTATACTTGAGTTAATGATACAATTGCTAAGATAATAAAGAATATAACTGCTTTTGTTTGACCGATTGCATATTGATTTTTACCGATTGCAGTATTATAAATGTTCAAAGCTAAAAATTCTGTTGATTGTACAACATCACCATTTAACATTCTACTAGGAGCACCATTAGTTATTGCATAGTTTAAGTCAAATTGTTTAAAAGAGTTAACCAATGTTAAAAAGATACAAACTGTAAATGTATTAGCAATCATTGGGATTTTAATTTTAAATAACTTAACTAGCTCATTTGCACCATCTACACCTGATGCTTCCATAATATCTGAAGGAACATTTTGTAAACCTGTAACATAAATCATCATAATATATCCTGCATATTGCCAAGTACTAACCATCAAAATAGCCAATAATGCTAGATTGGGATTAGTAAGCATAGATGCGCTGCCACTTACAACAATTGTAAATACTTTGTTAAAAATGAACTGCCATACATAACCTAACACAATACCGCCAATCAAATTTGGGATAAAGAAAGCTGCACGATAAAAATTCTTTCCTTTTACTTTAGATGTACAGAATAATGCTAATGCAAACGCCACCACATTCACTAAAAACATATTAATAACTGTGAAAATAAAAGTGACTACAAATGAATATACATAATCATTAGATTTAAACATACTAATATAATTACCAAGTCCAACAAATTCTGTAAACTTAATTCCATTCCAGTTAGTCAAGGAATAGAAAACACCACATACAAATGGTATTAGCACAGTCACTAAAAATGCAAATAATAACGGAAATATGAATAAAACATTAATTACCATTCTATGCTTCCTAGTAGGAAAACTATACGCACCTAAAATCGTTAACAAAGCACCTAAAATCAATATATTTCCACGCATTGTATTTTTACTACCTGCGATATCCAGATATAGTGCAAAAACCATAGCCACAATACCAACTAATATTAATACACAAGAAAGCAACCTCTTCATATTTGCATTCACGCTTTTTCTTCCTGAATTTAACTTATAAGTATTATCATAACTCTTAATATTTACATTCATGCTTTTTCCCCCTTCACAAATACCTCGTCCATATAAATAATTCCTTCTATATAAACAATATAATTGAATATAGACTACTTTTTTAAAAGCAGCCTATATAATTACAGGCTACAATGATTATTTTTTCATATAATCAGCAACTGCTTTTTTCATCATGTCTATGAAACCTTGTTTGTCCAGTTGTTTTTTTGCATATAATTCAAAAATAGATCCGGTAGCATTCATACCAAGGCCTTCCTTCATACGTGTCCAATCCCAAGCATAGGTTTTATTGTCTTTAATATAATTAGCCTCACTTAGTGCTAAAGGTGATGTAGGTTGAACTGTACTGGATTTAAATGGAGAAACCATAGCACAATCTTTAACTAGACATGCTTGTCCATCTTCTGAGGAAGATAAAGCTTTAAGAAATTCTTTACATGCATCAATTTTCTTACTTTTGTTGTAAATTCCCCAGTAAGCTGGCGCATCTGCTAAAATACCTGGTGCATCTTTTGTCGTAAATGCAGGTGGCGCAATACCACAATCAAATTTCACATTATAACCAGGCAAAGAAGGATCAATCCAGCTTCCTTGGGTAATAAAAGCTGTTTTACCCTGTGCCCATAATGCCAGTTGGTCATCATAAGTACCAGAAATTAAAACGTTTTGATCTGCATTATCAAACAACAGTTTTACATAATCAGCAAATTCTCCAAAACGTGCATCATCTATTTCCCCTTTATTTAACATATCAATATATGTTTTATCAGTTCGCGCTAAACCTTCTGATAAATATGCACCCATGATATGGTTTGCAGTTGACCAGTACATTTGACCAGATTCTGCTGCTACAGAACAAACTGCTTGAATTCCAAGTTGATCTTTCATACTATCAATCTTCTTGAATGCTTCTTTGTAAGCATTGATATTTGTTAGGCTCTTTGGATCTACGCCTGCTTTCTTTAAAATATCAGCATTGTATACCAAACCAATTCCCTCAATAGCAAACGGGAACCCGTAAACCTTATCATTGTCGCCCTTAAAAGCAAAATCTGTATCCTTAACCCATGGTTCATCACTTAAATCTGTCAAATAATCTTTGAATGAACCGTAACCATCTGGTCCAAATGCATATATATCTGGCATATTACCTGCTGCTAGATAATTTTTAAGTTGTCCATTAACATCAACACCACCGCCAAGAGATTCAATGTCTACTTCTTGACCTGTTTTTTCCTGATATTTTTTAGCAAATTCCTTTAGTGGTTTATCAATCTCAATTTTTGTGTTTACGAAACGAATTGCTTCGCTATTTCCTGTTGATGTTTTAGAATCAGAACTACTTTGACTAGAACCACTTCCACAACCTGTCAAAGAACCAATTATCATGGTGCTTGCTAACAATGCTGCTAATAATTTTTTTCTCATACTTATTCACCCCATATATTATTAATATTTGTACCTTATACGCATAAGGTCTTTTACATAATTATGGTAACATAACATTCCCATATATACAAGTACTTTCCCGCATAAGTATAAATTTTATTTTTTCCAAAATTATTGTTTTTACCTCTATTTAAAGTATATTCTTATTGATAAGATATCGTATACAACTAAAAAAATATAATTGAATTAAGTTAAATGTTATTAAGTATTAACCCAAAAATAGCAAGTCAATTTTCCTGAAGATAAAAAAGTATCATTTGTTATGTTTTAATAGTTGATAACAACAAAAACATAACAAATGATACCCATATATTATAATTACTTCTTTCTATACTATTTACTTGCGTTTAAATTTTTAACTGTATTGCGAATCACCAGCTGAACAGGCAACATTACTGTTTTGTTTTCTGGTTCTTTCCCTTGAATCATTTCTACTAAATATTGTATAGCAATTTCTCCCTTTTTAGTGATATCCTGATGAACTGTTGTAAGTGCTGGTCTTGCCATTTGTCCATAAATATTATCATCAAAACCTACAATAGAAAATTCATCCGGTATCTTTTTTCCTTTGTCAGTCATATAATTCATAATCTTTACTGCATAATGATCGGACATGCAAAAAAATGCTGTGTATTTTTCAGATAATTTATAAATTTTCTCCAAACTATCATCAATTTTTCCTTCTACTGGTTTTATAAGAATAACATCCTCTTCATGAAAGTGGATACCATATTCTTTTAACGCCTTTTGATAGCCTATAAGTCTCTGATAATCTAGTCCTTTACAGTTATCTGTAAAAAAACCAATTTTCTTGTGTCCACATTCAATTAGATACTTGGTCATCTCATAAGCACCCTGAATATCCTCCAACCCCACATTTACAAAGTCCTTAATTCCTTCATGAAAGTAACTGTCAATAAAAACCATAGGCTTTTTGTACTTCTGCTTAATTTTCTTACAGTCATCGTCCTGTATACCCAGAAAAACCAATCCATCCACATTCCAAGTGGATACATATTTCAATATTTCTAAAATATTATCTGATATATAAAGCATCATAAAATATCCACTAGCTCGGATGCTCTTTTCGATAGCTCCCAAAAGTTCGCTGGTAAATGGATCATTAATGAAATTTTCATATTTATCTCTTACGAAATTCATTGCCACTCCAATAATTTTCGAATTATTTGTTGCCAAATTTCTTGCATTAATATTAGGAACGTAATCATATTTCTTAAGTAACTTTTCAACCTTTTTTACGGTTTCTTTGGAAACTTCACTGGTTTTTCCGTGAATAACATTGGAAACAGTAGTGGAGCTAATGCCAAGAATATTAGACATTTGTTTTATTGTTATCATAATCTCATTCTCCTATATCTATTGAAATATATTATCATATGTGTATTTACTATTTATTCATAGCTATCTTTAATTTTTATTCAAAATCTTTAATATTAAAAAATTTTATATAAACCTTAGATCTATCTTCTATTTCTAAATTAAACTACTCACTTACTTGTATAATCTAGCTATAACATTTAAATACAATTAATTTTTATTATAGCATATCTCCTTTCTTTAAATACATTATGTCCTATAATTTTCACTTTCTTCTATTGAATAAGTTTTACGCCAATTTATTTCAACAAGAAATAAACCTAAAGTATCTAAAAAACATCAGGTTTAAGCACATCCCCATATTCTGCAGAAAATGTGAGCAAAAATAGACTAGCATATGACTATTTTTCAATTTATCTATGCAATTAAATACTGTCTTATAAGAAACATTTAAATTCCTTCTAACAAGAGCTATAAGATCAACTTTAGAGCTGTTAAATGTTTGTATAAGATATTTTGAATTAACTTCACTAGATATATTAACTAAAGATATATAAGCATCTAGAATGTAATATTCATTGCATTCAAATATGATTTTAGATAAATGAGAATTATATAGTTTAGTAGCCATTTCTTCTTCACCTCGCTTTGTCCATAAAGTATATAATTCATTGTATTTTATAAAGGAGAATAATGCAAAATCATGAATTTTTCCACTCAGATACGTAGATTCTGAGCACAAAAACATAAAAAATGCTCTAAAATCATAAGAAAATTGGAAATTATTAATGGCTAAGCACTAAAAATGAGCACTTAGCCATTAAATTTCAATTTGTATTCTATAATTTTTAGTATCTCTTAAGTCATATAAAAGCATCAGGACTTTCAATTGCTTTAGTGTTACTTGGGTCAATCTGAAGTTTTAGTAGTTCATTAGAAGATAAGGGAATATAGTTTATCTCAAAGGAAATATTTTTTTTATCATATAGTGCAGTAGATACAACAATATGATTATTTTCTAAATCACTAAGTGCAACTATAAGTCTATCTCTTTTTCTATCTATCCTTTTAGTATTCCAATAAATTGCTGTAGAGAGTTTAGATAAACTTATAATTTCGTTATAAGCAGTATTTGTTATAGCACAGGTATATCTTCTTTTTTGAAGCCAAATGGCTAATTGCTGTGCATCTGCACCTAAAGAATTAAATGTCTCTCCATCATATTCTAATGTGCTTTTCTTTAAAATAAGTTCTTTTAAAATGCTTCCAAGATAAACTTTTACCATACGTATACCATTACTTTCATATATAGAGCTTTCTAAAAAGATACCATTTATTGAGTTTCCTTCTAGATTATAAGATAATGTCATACTACCTAGCTTTGCAATAGAGCTTTCAATTGCATCATAATTCTTAACTGTATTTGCAAGGCCTAAATCTAAAGTAACTTGATATATGCTTTTTATAATTGGTTCTCCAAGGACTATTTTATGAAAATGAGTATAATAATAGCTAATTATTTTAACATCTAATCTGTTTAAGTATTTTACAGACTTAACTAAAGCAATTTGAGTTAATAAATCCAATACCTTTTCAGAATTTCCACCATTCTTAATTTGAAGATATGTCTTTTGCTCTAATTGTAATAGCAATTCATTTTGCTCATCTTCCCCAATCATTATATATCTATCAATTGTTGAAGGCTCGCTTATATTAATGCATTTATCTAAGTCCTTTTTTTGTTCATTTGTCAAAAAGTATGTACGTGAAGTAGTATCTACAGGTATTTGAGAAAGAATACTAGGAATTTTAGTAGTGTTATTCATATTACTTTCTTCTTCATAGCAAAATGCAGAAAACTGCACAAAAATATCATATTTAAAAGCATTATTAATAGATATCTTGCTAAAATTATCTATATAGATAAAGTCACTAAGTAATGAATCAACATTTGTTTTCCATTCATTTAATGGAGCTAAATATTTTTCTTTATATTCATCTAAGTTTTTAGCATCAAAATAGCTTTTAAACTTTTTAACTGAAATTTGTTTAGATAAAACTTTCTTATATTGAATTTTAGCAAACTCCATATCTTTAGCCAATTTATTACTTGGAGTCGCAAGGATCTTCTTCACCCATCTTGTCTTAGTTCTTTTAACATTTGAACTTATATTTTTCATTATTAATTCTCTTTTTTCAATATCACAAATATCATCTAAGTCAGAATATAGACCTCCGAAAAAATCTTCAAACTTTTTCTTCTTAAATAGTTTCTCATATTTAATTTTAAACTTTTCAATAGCTTTATATTTAAATAATTCAATCATATGTACACCTAATTCTATTTTTATTTACTTATATTATAGCCTATAAATCAGTTACTTAAAACGACTCTCATCCAAAGTATGTGGTATTTCTTAAAAAGAAAATCTTTTATAGGTTTCATAGCTATTGATATATAAGGACTTGTGACATTCACAAATTATCTAATTTAAATTATGCCCACATACTTTGGATGAGAACCATAAAGAATAATAAACAAAAACACTCTCTTAACATTAAGTGAGTGCTTAAGTGCTTTTTCATCTTTTTGCTGAATATTATTCTTAAATATTTTCACGTACCCAGTCCTAACAATCTCTAAATTTTTCCATAATTTCAATGAATTTAGCCTCTCTTTTTATAAAAGCATCAACAATATCAGGGTCAAAATGGGTTCCTCTACCCTCTAGAATGATATTCTTAGCTTCATCATGGGTAAATTCCCCCTTATAAACCCTTTTACTGATAAGGGCATCATACACATCACTAAGGGCCATAAGTCTACCAGATATAGGAATTTCTTGCTTTGACAGACCCCTTGGATATCCAGAACCATCCCATTTTTCATGATGTGTCACTGCAATCTCCTTAGCTAAGGTCAAGAAGGATTCTTCTCCTAATTCTTTTATACCCACCATTAATGATTCTCCTCCATAAATTGTGTGCTTTTTCATTTTTTCAAATTCTTCATCCGTCAATTTCCCCGGCTTTAGCAGAATATTGTCCCTTACCCCTACTTTACCAATATCATGTAAGGGTGCTGATTTATAAAGAAGCTCAATATATTCATTGGTAAGTATATCCTTATATTTCTCATTCTTGCGTAATTCCAATGCCAATTCTCTGACATATTCTTGTGTTCTTTTTATATGCTCCCCTGTCTCTGGGTCCCTTGTTTCAGCTAAAGCAGCTAGGCAGTATATAGCAGCAGAGTTAGTTCTTTCAATAAGATTAGTTCTTTCTTTTACCTTTTCTTCCAAAACAATATTCTGACTTTCCAATACTAGACGAGTTTCTTCAAGCCTAAGCTGTGTCTTAACTCTAGCTTTAACTTCAACAATTTCAAAGGGCTTAGTAATATAATCCACTGCTCCTAAAGAAAAACCCTTGTTTTTTGAATCACTATCAGTAATTGCCGATAGCAAAATAACAGGTATAGGCTCTAAATCTAGGTTCTTCTTTAACTTTTTTAAAACCTCATATCCATCCATATCTGGCATCATAATATCTAAAAGAATTAAATCGGGTTTTTGTTCTTCAAGTAACTCAATGGCCTCTAATCCATTAATAGCAACAATTAATTCATAATCATCATTAAGTGCCTCCACCAGAATATCAAGATTCATTTCTGTATCATCCACTATCATAATTGTTTTTTGTCTATCCATTATTTTACTCCTTTACAACATACTATTAGTTCTTCAACCACAGCCTTAGCTTCTTTAAAACGATAGCGATCTACAAGTTTCTTTATTAGGTTAACTTGTGGCATAAAACTTTTACCTTCAATATTTGCTACTAAATAGTTTATGCTTTCTTTTATTTCTTTAGCACGAGCTTTTTGTAGCGCTTCCAATAATTTATTTAAAGCTTCATAAACATCAAAATTGGAACTTAATTGTTTTTCCTTCGGATCCCTTTTTGATATAACCTTTGTAATTTTATTTAGAAGCTCCTCATTTAAAGCAGACAGTGTTACAAGATTTTTATTTAAACTATCCTCATCATAAGACTCATATTGTTCTTCAAACTGAACAATAAATTTGTTGAGTTTAATAGCTCCTATGTTCCCGGTAACACTCTTAAGACTATGAATAAATCGTTTGGCTTCATCATATTGTTTATTCATCCTCATATGTGAGAACTCATTTGCCAGCTTACTATAATTATCACAGTATCTCTTTAGTAAATCATAATAGAAATTTTGTTTATTCCCCAGTCTAATTAAAGTTGTATCAAAATCTAAAATTTCAACTTTTTTATCTGAAATTTCATTTAAGGGCTTTTCAATATTTTTCGTACCATTGCCTACAAGCCATTTTATAAGAGTTTCAAACAAAATCTCAGGGTCAATTGGTTTTGAGATATAATCATTCATACCAATCTCAATGCTTTTTTCCCGATCGCCCTTAAGTGCATTAGCAGTCATGGCTATAATAGGCAAATATGAACTTGAATAGGTTTCTCTGAGAATTTCTGTAGCTTTGTACCCATCCATGATTGGCATTTGCACATCCATAAGAACTGCATCAAATTTATTAGCACGAACATATTTGATTGCCTCTTCACCATTACTTGCAATACTTACATGAATGCCTGCCAGCTCTAAAACATCCTTTGCAACTAATTGATTAATATCATTATCTTCTACCAGCAGTATTCGTTTATCCTTAAGTACCCTTTGAAACTTTATCTTACTTTCTTCATTATAGTCCCTATTAACCTCTCTGGTTGCAGCTCCTTTTAAAGCACCCATGACTGCATCAAACATTAAGGATTGATTAATAGGCTTCACAAGGAAGTTTTTAATACCTAATTGGTTTGCTTGATTATAATAGCTCTCACGCCCAGTGGCACTTACAAATATTGTTTTAGGTACTTTAATCTCAGTATTAACTACTAACCTTTTATATAAATCAATTCCTGATAATTCTGGTAAATTAAAATCAATAACAAGTAAATCAAAGTTCTCCTTTTCTAATAATTCAATAGCTTCAAATGGATCCCTAATAGCTGTTACCTCAAGTAAAAATGACCGTAGCATACGTTCAATTATCATTAATGAAGTTTTATTATGATCTATAACTAATACTTTTTTCCCCTGTAAATCAGGATATTTTTCGTGGCTTGAACTTATTACATTGGGAACTTTATCAAATTGGATAATAAACTGGAAGGCAGAACCTTCATCGTATTCACTTTCTACCCAGATTTCGCCATTCATTAGTTCCACCAATTGCTTTGTAATTGTTAACCCAAGGCCTGTCCCACCATACTTCCTGGTCATGGAATTATCAGCCTGGGTAAAGGCTGTAAATAGTCTTTGTATTTGATCATTTGTTAACCCAATTCCTGTATCTGTAACACTAAAATGTAACTTAACCTTATCCTCCTGTTCATCAACAATTCTAACTGCAACATTCACTTCACCTTGACTTGTAAACTTAATGGCATTTGTAGTCAGATTAGATATGATTTGTTCCAATCGAAGTGAGTCTCCTTTTAGTGCATCCGGCACCCCTTCCCCTATATCAAAATTAATGTCAATCCCTTTATTAGTTGCTGAAGTCGTATATAAAGTGGATACATTTTCAAATACCTTATACAAGTTAAATTTAATGTTTTCTATTTCTAGTTTTCTAGCTTCTATTTTGGAAAAGTCCAAAATATCATTAATAATTCTAAGTAATATCTTTGATGAGCTTTCTATTTTAGAAATATAATTTTTCTGAGAATCATTTAAATCAGATTGATTGATTAAGTGAGTAAGCCCCATAATTGCATTCATTGGCGTTCTAATTTCATGACTCATATTTGCTAGGAATTGACTTTTAGCCAAACTTGCTTCTTCTGCTTCTTCCTTAGCAGCCTTAAGTTCAACTTCAATCTTTTTTCTTTCGGATATATTTTGCAATACCCCTATAAACCTTACAACTTTTCCAGATTCATCTTCACTTATTGCTTGTCCAATAAATGAAAGCCAAATATTTTGATCTTCCTTTAGTCTAAACTCTGAATAAAAGTCTTCTCCCATCATTGGTAAATTATCTTCACTAAATTGTATAGTATTTAATATACCCTCTTCGTATATATAATCCCCAAGTTTCCCATCAAACTGAACCCAATCGCGCTGTTCAATAATACACTGCTTATACTCTGGTGCATTAATTAATTTAAGAAAAACACTGTTAACCACAAATAAATTATTATTACAATCTATATCATATACCCCAATACGTGAAGCTTCCATTGCGATTCTGAATCTATCTTCCGAAATAGTTAAATTATTTGTAGCCTTAGTTAAAGCCTTAGTTCTCTCTTGTACACGGCACTCCAGTTCATCGTTTAAAACAATTAGATGTTCTTCAGCTTTTTTACGCTCTTTAATCTCACCATTAAGTGCCTGTAGATTATTCCGAATATTCTTAGCCATTTTATCAATAGTATTTGCAAGTATTCCTATCTCATCTTTACTTGCCTTAAGATCATTTGGAAGTTCAATAAAATTTATACCATCAGAATTCTCTATAATTTCCACCATACAAGTCAAGGGTCTTGTGATAAAATTTGTCATTTTATTTGCAGCAACAAAAATTAAAATAGAAATGATAATAGCACTACAGAAAAAAATAGACAATAAAAATTTAATTGCATTTGTAAAATCCGCCTGTTCTATACGGGTGACTAAATATAAATTTTCAGTATTAGGTATTTTGCCGTAAATTAAATTATTGGAACTATCCTTTGAATTTATAGTCCTTATTTCTGTGAATTGGTTACTATTAACATCCTTTTTAAAGCTTTCAATATCAAACATGGGTGTTTGCTCTTCATTTGGATTTACAATTACATTACCAAATGAATCAAAAATCCATATTCCATTTAATTGTCCCATTTTTGTTTTACTTAATGATGTAGCCACGTCTTTAACACTAGTGTTAATACTTAGTACTCCCTTTACGTTCCCATCATTATCTATAATTTTTGTACCTGTAAAAACTATATATTCACCAAGTTTTTCATCAAAAATTGCTTGAGATTTAAGTGTATAACTATCTCCAGCTAATAGTTCCTTCTCATAACCATCCGATGCTTTAATATTATATTGGTTATTGTCATATTCTTCACCAGTTATTGATTTATACTTAATCGATAATATTAAATCTCCATGTTTAAGCATTTGGTTATCAATCTCTTTTTTTATAACAGAAATGTCACCATTTTTAAATGGTTCTGTACTACCAAGTAGTTCTAACAATTTGTCTTGAGAATCAAACCATTCGCCTAAATATTGTGCTTCACTATCAATAACATGATCACCTATACCACCAATAATTGGCTTTACTCTCATATTCATCTGAAAATACAAAAAAATACTTAATAAAATTAAAATCACGAACATAAGCAAAGTATAGGTTATTCTCAGTTTATCTTTATATGATTTATTAATAAAATTTGTTTTAGACACAAAACCACTCCCCATCCAATCTTTATAAAATGAACCTTTTCAGTTGAAGCTTTTATCCTAACTAAATTTGGTTAAACTTTCTAATTTTATATATCGTTAATTATGACATAATATAACATAGTTCACAATCGTATTTTGATTATTAATAAAACAGCTATAATTTCCGAATAATCTTTTCAACTCATTATTTTCTTAAACAAGTTCAACATTTTTAGTTTCTTCAATTGCATCAGAAATATATGCCCATATCACTTTAATTTAACATATAACATAAATACCATACTAATTGTCAGAAAATATATTGTATTCTGATAATTGGTATGATATTATATAAATAAGAAGAAAGTAATTTCTTCTAGCAATCCTAACCCTACAAAATAAATAAAAAGAATTACAAAAATTAATCTTTACATCTTACGGCAAATGTTAATCAGATATTACAAATTAAGGTGTTTGACTAGTACTAGATAAAGCGTATTATGACGCAAGTTGAAACTACTAAGTACAAATCATCGGAAGGTTTGATTAGTAATCAACAGGGCGAGTTAAAACGCAATCTGAAATTACTAAGTACAGATTTAAGTTCTTTTAACAAAGTATATCTAAAACAATGCTAGCTAAGATAATAGAAACTTTCCCCCTAATTAATTTGAATTACTAAGATGTCTCTACTGTGTTACAAAATAATTGTAATATATCGGAAGATTATCGTACAGAAAGGATGATGAAAATTCAAATAGAGCCAATTCACTTAAAAAAAGGGTTAGGATTTGCTTAATCACCAATTAGTTAATATAATTTGACTAATTGGTGATTTTTTTGTTTTGACTTATTTTAGGCACAATCAAAAAAGCTTCAATGTACTGAACACATGAAAGCTTTAGCAACAACCTATTTTTAAATCTTTCTGTTTCATATAAATCCTTTTCAAATAGATTCAATACATTTTTAAGTCTGCTTGTAATATCTTAATTTCTTAATTTTTGTATCTCATCTCTAGACTTCTTACCTTTTCACTTTCAGGATTTTTAAGAAATTCTGTCCAAGCAGTTAATTTCCTAATTCAAGATAAACTAATTCATAGTGAATTAGAATTACGTACAAAAAAATACCGCAAATTCATCTTGAATAATGCGATATTTTATACTTATTATTTATTTTGCTAGTTCATAATGAAACAAAATTACTATTTAAGTTCCAGCGGATTAAAATATACTTCTCCTTTACCAAGTAATGTAATTGTGTAATTAGGAAGGATAGGTATTGTATTATGCTTTTCTGAATTGGCTGTTAGTCGTATAACTTGAAGTATATTTTGATTTTCATCCGTAACAATGATGGAGATATTATCTGTAGATGAAACATTTGAAACAGAATAAATGCCATCTTTTGAAGGATTAAGATCAGATAATTTATAAATACCTTGGGCAAAGGTATTAGTAGTTGCAAATGCAGGTTTTAATCCGATTACAATAAATGTTAAACATAAAAAAATTAAGAATAAAACATTAAATCTCTTCATCACACAGCCACCTCTCGGTTATATTATACTCAATAAATCTAATAATATTAATGCTTTTAATCTTCACAACTAAATACTTATAATAACATATTTTGTAAAATAGAATAGGTAAGGCTTTGAAGTAATCTTTACCTTTTCCCCTCCTCCACACCGTACATGAGAGTTTCCAACTCATACGGCGTTCCATCAATATTTACTTATATATTTATATTGTACAATTTCCAACCTTTGAACGAAGTTTATTGAGCCTTTCCAAGCTTATTTCATCTAAGTTTAATATAATTTTGTATTTTTCTATAATTTCTATTGCTACAGCGTGAATTAATTTGTGAACATCCTTTAATACAAAAGTAAGATTCTTGTATTCATCTTTTCCATCTAGTTCTTTAGGTTTCTTATGATGACATTCCATATTTCCTATTTCTAGAATTTCACCAGTTACACTACACTTGCCATTTTGAGCTACATACAACGATATTCTATTATCATTACTTAAGTTTCGCAGCTAGTAAATTCAATAAATAGACCTTGAAAAACAATCGAAAAAAACGTAAAAAGTCGCATGAGCACTAGGTTTTATGGTTATGTTCCCGTTAATGCTTTTAAGAACTGTAAATGCATTTTATAAAAGTCAATATGAAGGAATAACACAGATGCAAAAAGATGTTATTTATCGTTTGAAAAACAATGAAAATATGCCATGGAGAAAACTTTTATATGGGGTATGTAAGAAATTTCAACAACTCGTTAATCCGCAAGGAGAAATAGATTCAAAGTCTGCGTTTATATTAGATGATACAGCAGATATAAGAACTGGCCGTAGAATAGAAAATATATCATTTGTACATGATCATGTAGGCGGAAAAAGTAAAAAGGGAAGCAAATTAGGATTCAAGAAATTAGTTTTGGGATATCATGATGGCAAAAACATTCTTCCGTTGGATTTTAGTATACATTCTGAAAAAAAGCTAAAAGGTAAAAAGCGTAAGGAACAGTACAAAAAGAAATGTGTAAAAAACAGTAATGGAGATAAAAGACGAAAAGAATGTACTGAGCAAAAAAATACCAATGGACTTGCAATTGCCAGTCAAGGGATTTTGATGCTCAAATAGCAAGTGTAACAATTAGTTGTATCATATACGTTTTTCTTGCCTATTATCGAAGGGTGAATGACTATGAAACACTTGGAACCTTATTTGAATTTATCAAAGATGATATGTGTAAAAAAACTGTAGCACAAAAGATATGGGAACTTTTCGATGA
>Ga0302140_10002349_pt1 | contig 24585 bp, 18 predicted proteins | sample I_Bog_E1_1_FD_202095 | JGI IMG/M metagenome (GOLD analysis project Ga0302140, IMG submission 202095) | Peat permafrost microbial communities from Stordalen Mire near Abisko, Sweden - I_Bog_E1_1 | ecosystem: Environmental > Terrestrial > Soil > Wetlands > Peat | place: Sweden: Abisko, Stordalen... | reverse complement strand
GATGAACACGGCGGCGGAGATGCAATGTTTCCCACCCATTCGCGATGAAACTGCGAATGGATGGGGCACCCAGCATTTTTGACCGGCCATGAGCCCGTGGTCAATTCTGTCATGACTTACGGCGCAATTCAGGTTGCGCAGAATGACAGCAAAAACGGGGCACGGAGAGTTCCTGGCTGTCGAATGTTGCGCGGCGCCGCCGACAATTATTGAGGGCATCGCAGACGACCGGCAAAACTGAGGGTCTAACATAAAAAGGGTTGGCTTTCAGTTGACGTTCAGGCAGGGATTCTCAATGACGTTTCGCAGCATTCGATCGGTATTTCTTGTTCCGGCAGTTGTTTCCTGTCTTCTTGTGGCGCTCGCTCCGCTCGCTGCTCAGGCGCAGTCTTCCGACAGCAACGCTGGCAAGGGACAGAGTTCGTCTTCGCAGCCTGTGCAGCAGGAAAAGGCGCCCTCGCTGATTGATCCGGCGGGGCCGACGATTTCGCTGGTGCCCTCCGAGTCAGTGTTTGTGATGGCGGCGGCGCTGAACGCATGCGGCTACGACGAGGGGTTGGAGGAGAGTTCGCCGGTGCGCAAGCGGGTGCGGGAGGAAATGAACCAGGCTCTGGGGAAGAGCGAAGAGGCGCGGACAGCACGGGATAAGGTCTGCCTTTATATTGCGCAGCACCGGATGACGGGCACGGAAAAGGACATCTCCCAATACATTTCGCTGGCGCTCTACCTGACGCCGCCGCCGGATATGGAGACGTCGGAAGAGCTGACGGAGATGCCGCCCGACTCGACGCAGGTGGTGGAGATTGTTCCAATGCTGAAGGATTTCGCGGCGGATGTGGACCTGCACGGAATCTGGCTGACGGTACACCCGACCTACGACAAAGAGGCGGACAAGCTGCACGATTCGCTCTCGAAGATGATTCAGGCGATGGATCTGTATCTGAAAATGCCGGCGGCCGCGGACTATAGCCGGCGGTTTGTGGTGGTGATTGAGCCGCTGCTTTCGCCGAGCGTAGTGAATGCCCGCATTTACGGCACGGATTTTGTGGTGGTGGTTTCGCCGGTGAATGGGCAGGTTCCGATGGCGGATGTGCAGCACACCTATCTTCACTACAGGATTGAGCCGCTGCTGGAGACACGCGCGAACGCGATTGACCGGACGCAGCCGATTTTGAAGGAGATTCGGGAGGCTCCTCTGGAGTTTCGCTACCGGTCAAACACGCTGCCGCTGACGATTGAGTGCCTGATCAAGGCGATCGAGGCGCGGACGATGGATACTGGGGTTCCGGTGTACAGGATTCCGGCCAATGTGGATCGGTCGGATCTTCCCCGCTATGAGCGCGAGCTGCAGGTTTACCAGCAGAAGGTAGATGCGATCAAGGTGGCCACGGTTCGCCACGACATGACGCAGGGGTTTGTGCTGACGCAGTACTTTTATGAACAACTGCTGCAGTTTGAGAAGGATCCGGCGAGCCTGAAAGACTCGATTGGCGAGATGGTCTATAGCATGGATGTGGACCAGCAGGTTCACCGGGCGCGGCAGATCGATTTTGACAAGGAGGCCGACGGGGAGGTGCTGGGGCGGAGCCAGCCGCGCAAGCTGACGGGGCTGGATTTGGCGGAGGCTCGGCTTGCGGCGGGCGATATGGCAACGGCCAGCGCGATGGCGCGTCAGTCTCTGGTGGAGAATTCAGACAGCCTGGAGGCGGTTGCGGAAGCGGCGCGGGCGAACTTCATTCTGGCGCGGGCGGCGATCATGACCGGCCATGCGGAGGAGGCGATCAACCGCTTCCAGAAGACGCTGGCAACGAGCAAAGATAACCGTCTGCTGGCATGGTCGCACATTTATCTGGGGCGGATGCTGGACCTGGACTGCAAGCGGGACGAGGCGGTTTCAGAGTACAAGCTGGCTTTGACGGTGCGCGACGGACAGCAGGATACGCGGTTGGCGGCGGAACGGGGCGCGAAGACCGCGTTTGCCGTGAAGGGGCACACCTGCGACGAGGATGCGGACGACGATGCGCCGGCAGCGGGGGCGGCAAAGCCGTTGGCAAACGGTGGGCAAAAGCCACAATAACGGGTGGGAATTGGCCGCTGGCGTGGTCTTGACGGGCAACGTCGGCATCACCGTCAGCCGGGAAATCGAACAAGCGAGGGGCATTTGGAGGCGGTTCTGGACGAACTGGAGGCTGCACTCGGTCACGGCTTTGCCAGGCGTGAGCTGCTGGTGCGCGCGCTGACGCATCGGTCAAGGGCGCACGAGCAGGCGGCCAATGAGCAGGCGGGCGGCATGCTGGAGCCTTCAGCGGGCGACAACGAGCGGCTGGAGTTTCTGGGAGATGCGGTGCTTGGTCTGGCGGTGGCGGAGGCGCTTTTCGAGGCGCATCCGGAGTGGCACGAAGGGGAACTGACGCGCATTCGGTCGCTGCTGGTGAGCCGCAAACACATGGCCGAGGTGGCCTTGGCTGTGGGGCTGGGAAGGTATCTTCGGCTGAGCAAGGGCGAGGATCGAGGCGGGTTGCGGAGTAAAGGGACGGTGCTCTCAAATGGCATGGAAGCCGTGATCGGAGCGTTGTTTCTGGATGGAGGCCTGGAGCCGGTGAGGGGGTTTGTTCGCCGCTTTGTGATGGGAGAGGCAGCCGACCACCTGGCGGAAGAACTGCGCATTGGCGCCGCGCTGGGGAATTACAAGTCGGCGCTTCAGGAGCATTTGCAGTCGACTCGTGCGGGAACGCCGGTGTACCTGGTGAAGGGGGAAAGCGGTCCCGACCACCGCAAACGATTCATTGTGGAGGTACGGGCGAAGGCCGAAGGAGGAGAAATTGGACCATCTTTGGCACGCGGCAAAGGCAGCACCAAGAAGTATGCTGAACAAGATGCGGCGCGTTGCGCGTTGCAGCGATTGACCGCTGGGGCCGGCTCAGTTACAAGGACGGACGCGGGGCAGGAGCAGGGACAGGGATGAGTTTGCCGGTTGAGGGGAAAAGCCGGGTGGAAAAGCCGCCATCGCGGCTGCGGCTTCATCTGCCCACGGTTCCTGAGGCGCTGGCATCGCTGTTGCAGACGGTTGTGGTGGCGCTGTTTCTACTGACGTTTTTGCTGGAGCCGTACCTGATTCCCTCAGAAAGCATGGAACACACGCTGCTGGTGGGAGATTTTCTGCTGGTCAACAAGGAGATTTATGCCCCTACGGGCCGGCTGAGCCGCTGGCTGATGCCTTCAAGGGATGTGGAACGGGGAGATGTGATTGTGTTCCACCATCCCCGTCCGCCATTTCTGGTAAAGCGGGTGGTTGGGATTCCGGGCGACCGGTTGCGGATTGTGAATGGGCGGGTGATTGTGAACGGGGTGGCGCAGCAGGAACCCTACGCGGTGTTCGAGCCGGCGGCCAGCAATCCCTTCCGCGACGATTTTCCGGCGAAGGTGTACACGGACCCGGAAGTTGACCCGTTGTGGTGGCGGCAGATGCAGAATCTGACGCAGAATGGGGAACTGGTTGTCCCGGCGGGGCAGTACTTTGTCATGGGGGACAACCGGAATCACAGCCTTGATTCCCGCTTCTGGGGGTTTGTGCCGCGATCGGACGTAGTGGCGCGGCCTTTGTTGATTTACTTCTCGGTGCGGCGGCCTTCAACCACCGATGTTCGGGAGGATTCGCTGGAAGCCGCGGATGATAAACTCGGACACGATAGAGAACTTGCAGCAAAGCTGACTGGGTTCGCGCGCTGGAAGCGGATCTTCCATGTGATCCGGTAGAGAAGACAGGGACTTAGGGCCTAGGGGCTAGGAAACAGGCCCTGAGCACTGGATAGAGCGACAGGATGACGAAGAAGAAAACACCGATCTCCAGTACGCCGTCCGAGCCTCTGGCCGATGCGGCCTCAGTTCCGGTTGAAACCAGGGTGGAAGAGACTCCCTTTGAGGCCGTGGCCAGCATCTGCTCGGTGCTGGTGGTGGGCCTGTTTATTCTGACTTTCCTGGGTCAGAACTTTGTGATTCCCTCCGGTTCCATGGAGGGCACGCTGCTGGTGGGCGACCACCTGGTGGTGGATCGAATCTCGCTGGCTCCGCCGGCAAAGTGGATGCCGCTGGTGCACTATCGCGAACCGCAGCGCGGCGACATTGTGGTGTTCTTGAAGCCTTCGCCGGACCCCGACCCAGTGGATGGCTCAGCCACCTATCCGTTCCTGGTGAAGCGGCTGATCGGGGTTCCCGGCGACCACATTCATCTGAGCAACGGCATTGTCATTCTGAACGGGGTGGCGCAGAATCCGCCCAAAGACAGCCTGGAAGGCCCCACGCCCTTCAAGGAGTTTCTGGATGAGTATCCGTCGACGCCGCCAACCCCTGACCTTGGCGCTACGGAGGCCTGGAGTGTGGATTTTCCCAATCATATTGTGAACGGCGACCTGGTGGTGCCCCCCGGCAAGTACTTCATGATGGGTGATAACCGGCACAACAGCCTGGATTCGCGCTACTGGGGTTTTGTGCCGAGGGAGAACATTATCGGCAGGCCGCTATTCAATTATTGGTCGTTCAAGACGCCGGACGACGAGTATGACCAGTCTGGAATCGGCAACTCCGTCGCCTGGATGGGGCATGTTGTTCTGCACTTCTTCAGCGATACACGCTGGAAGCGGACTTTGCACCTGACCCGGTGAGTGCAGGCTCGAAAGGATGCGCCTTTTCGGTGAACAGGCTGGCTTAATCTGAAGGTACGGGCTATCGATGAACGCAGAGAAAGTGACGCCAGAGCAGCCAGAACGTACCTCTGCCAAGGTGGAGGAGACTCCGTTCGAAGCGGTTGCCGGAATCTGTTCGGTGCTGGTGGTTGGGATGTTCATTCTGACCTTTCTGGGCCAGAATTTTCTCATTCCCTCAGGTTCGATGAAGAACACGCTGCTGGTGGGCGACCACCTGATGGTGGATCGGATTACGCTGGCGCCCGCGGCGAATTGGATGCCCCTTGTTCACTACCGCGAGCCGCAGCGGGGCGATATTGTGGTGTTCCTCAAGCCTGTTCCGGACCTGGTGGACGGTCAGCCGGATTATCAAACCCTGGTGAAACGCCTGGTTGGCGTGCCTGGCGACCACATCCACTTGCGCAACGGCATCGTGATTCTTAACGGAGTTGCCCAAGCCGAGGCGCATGCCCAGCCTACGACGCCGGAGAATCATGTGGATTTTCTCGACGAGTTCCCTTCCGTTCCGCCCGACCCGGAACCGGGCAACTACATCACCGAGGCATGGACGGTGGAGATCCCCAGTCATATCGTGGACGGCGATCTGGTTGTTCCGCCGGGCAAGTACTTCATGATGGGAGATAACCGGCACAACAGCGCGGACTCCCGTTTCTGGGGATTTGTGCCCAGGGAAAACATCCTTGGTCGTCCGCTTTTCAACTACTGGTCGTTCGAAACTCCGGATGAGCAGGAAGACGAGACAGGAATTGGCGCCAAGGTTGCCTGGATGGGACATGTCGCGCTGCACTTTTTCACCGAAACCCGTTGGAAGCGGACGTTTAAACTCATACGCTGATGGCCCGTGGTGAAAGAAGAAATTGCCGAAAGACATCCCTCGGGGGCTAAAGAGGCTGCGGAAAAAGTCGGGTTTTGAGTCAAGATTCACAAAGAACATCCCTTGGGGGCTAAAGCCCAGCGTTTATTTTCAGCCACTTGCGGCACCCTTCGACTTCGCTCAGGGCAGGCTATTGAAGCCGTGCCCTTTCAAAACTTCGGCCATTTGGTAGTTTTTCCGCAGCCTGTAAAGCCCCATTGATTTGATTGGCTTCATCGGCACGACTGAAGTCATTCCCTGTTACAGAGCCTTCGAGAATTGATTCTTCGGGGAGTTTTTCAGCAGCTTGTTAAGCCTATCGTTTTCTATCGACCAGTTGCGGTACGACTGATGCCGTGCCGTTTGAAAACCCCGACTTGCGCCACTTGCTGGTAAGCCTGGGCGGGTCCGGCGGAATACTATAGAAAAGACTATGACGGAAGACATGCGAGGCCGGCAAAGAAAGCGCAGGCGTTTGGGGCTGGCCCTTTCGGCACTGCTGGGTATTTTGATTGGGGTGATTGTGCCGCCGCTGGTGAGCATGGCACGGTACAAAAACAGCATTACCCAGTTGATGTCGGAGTCGCTGGGCAGGCCGGTTCGGCTTGCGTCCGTCGAATTCAGGCTTGTTCCTCGTCCGGGGTTTGTGCTTACGGATCTCACCGTGGCCGAGGACCCGGCCTATGGCGCCGAGCCAGTGCTGCACGCCAATACGGTCACCGCTTACATTCGGCTGCTTTCACTTTGGCGGGGACGGCTTGAGATTGGCACCATCAGTGTGGATGAGGCCAGCCTGAACGTGGTGCGCACGGCTGAGGGTCGCTGGAATCTGGACTCGCTGTTTCGCACTGCCGCCGCCAAGGCACAGCCTGCCGTGAATGGCGCGCGGGAGACTCGCACAAAGCGAGCGATACCGCTGCCTTATCTGGAGGCGACCAACTCGCGCATCAACTTCAAGAGCGGGGCGGAAAAGCTGCCGTTTTCACTGGTGGAGACGGACCTCTCCTTTTGGCAGGAGCAGCCGGGGGACTGGCGGATCAGACTGCGCGGGCAGCCGGCGAGGACGGACCTGAGCCTGGACCTTGCCGACACGGGAATCATGCGGCTGGAAGCGCGAGTGCGGCGGGCGCCGGAGTTGCGGCAGATGCCGTTGCATGTGGACCTGGAGTGGCGAGAGGCGCAACTTGGCCAACTGACACGGCTGCTGATTGGTTCCGACCCAGGGTGGCGTGGAGACTTGACCGGGGAATTGCACCTGGATGGGACTCCGGATGCTGCGCAGATCAAGACCCGGCTGCGCGCTATTGGCGTACACCGGGCGGAGTTTGCACCCGTGGCGGCGATGGATTTCGACGCAAGCTGCGATCTCTTGTACCACTTTTCAGCACGGGCCATCGAAAACCTGGCATGCGATTCTCCCTTCGGCGATGGGCGCATTCATCTGGCTGGAGAGTTGCCCGGCAACGGAGGCCAGCCTCGGTTGTCGGTGGAACTGAACCAGATTCCGGTGGCGGCGGGTTTGGATGCGCTGCGCACGGTGCGGAGCGACTTCGGCCCAGGGCTGCAAGCGACGGGGACCATCAGCGGCAAGGTCAGCTACGCGGCGATTGTTCCGGAAGAGGTTTCGGCCAGGAAGCAGGAGAGCGAAAAGCCTGTCCGGAAAGGTCGCGCTGCAAAGGTGCGTCCAGTTGCTCCATTGCCGCTGACGGGGAGCTTCATAGTTGCCGGCTTTCAGTTGAGCGGCGATGGGCTGAGTGCACCGATTCAGGCGGCCAAGCTGGTGCTTGAACCCGTGGGGGCGAGTGCGAAGAGCGACGACCCGGGACATGGCGCCGTAAGCGCGGAGCCGGCGGCGCTGGAAACGAGCATGGCGGTTCCCGTCGGGGGCACCGCTCCGCTGACGATTACAGCCAGGCTGGCACTGTCGGGTTACCAGCTTACGGTGCGCGGTCAGGCCAGCATGGAGCGCAGCAAGGAACTTGCGCACATTGCCGGATTCCCCGACGCCACTGCGCTCGACGGGCTTGCCGGCGATCCTGTTTCAATGGACCTGGAAGCGACAGGGCCTTGGCTACCCGCGCCAGCCGCTCCGTTCGGCAATAACCCAACCGCGGTTGTGCCGGCTGGGGAGGCGAAGGCGGAGACCACAGCAGCACATGCTCCCGAGGCAGCCACTTCTGTCAATCCTGTCTCTGACGGCCTGACCGGCACGGTGACCTTGCACAATGCCAACTGGAAGGCCGACTTTCTTGCCAACCACGTGCAGATTGCAGAGGCCACGCTGCATTTGGAGCAAGGTGAGCTGCGATGGGATCCGGTGGTCTTCTCTTATGGGCCCGTGAAGGGGACAGGGAGCTTGAGCCTGCGGATGGGATGTGAGCCGGCCCAGAATTGCCAGCCTACGTTCAAGGTTCAATTTGGGGATCTCAACGGCGGAGTGATGCAGGCGGCGATTCTGGGGGCGCGCGAGCCGGGAACCCTGCTGTCTACACTGATCGCACGACTGCGTCCGTCGGAGACAGCTCCCGCGTGGCCGATGCTGGAGGGCAGCGTGGAGGCAGAGTCGCTGGTTCTTGGGCCGGTGACGCTGCGCGGGGCATCGGCGACATTGCGGATTTTGCCCAATGGGGCGGAGATTCGAGACCTGGACGCCGATTTGCTGGGCGGACACCTGCACGGCGGCGGGACGCTTGAAACGGCGGCCAACGAGGGCAAGCCGGGGTATACGTTGGAGGGCAAGTTCGACAAGCTCAACGCCAGCGCCGTGGGGCAGTTGCTGGGGGCAAGCTGGTCAGGCAAGAGCATTGATGCTGAGGGCAAGATTGACCTGAGCGGCTATACAGACAAAGACCTTGCGTCGTCGGCCAAGGGCACGCTGCACTTCGACTGGAAGCGTGGGGCGATACGGTCGGTGGGCAGCGCGCCGGCGATTCCCGCGGTGCTGGCGCAGTTTGACCGCTGGACGGCCGACGCCGATGTTGCCAACGGGGCGATCACGCTGAAGGACAACCAGGCGCAGAAGGGCTCGCACAAGAGCGGAGTGGAAGGGTCTTTGACCTTTGGGACTCCGGCGAAGATCAGCTTTGCCGCGCCTAAAGAGCCGCCGGCGAAGCACTGAGCCGGTCTCCGGAATCTTGAACCGGGTTGCCGATACAATAGAGGTATGGCTTCTTCCAAAACTTCTTCTCCGGTGCAGGTGCTCTGCAAAGGCGTTCTTTTCGACATGGACGGGATTCTGATCTCTTCGCTCGGTTCGGTGGAGCGGAGTTGGACCAAGTGGGCGCGGATGCGAGGGGTGGACCCGGAATATGCGTGCAGCATCGCTCATGGTTGCCGCAGCATTGAGACGGTCGCCATTCTGCGGCCTGATCTGGACGCGGAGACAGAGAATCTGATTGTTGAGAATTTCGAGATTGAGGATACGGACGACGTATCGGTTTTGCCAGGGGTACATGCGCTGCTGGCTGCGCTGCCCAGGGAGCGGTGGACGGTGGTGACGAGTGCAACAGGGCCGCTGGCGCGGGTGCGGCTGGCTGTGGGTCACATTCCTGTGCCGGAGCGGTTTATTACATCGGAGATGGTTGCGGACGGCAAGCCGCATCCTGCGCCCTACCTTGCCGGAGCTGCGCTGCTGGGGTTCAAGCCTGAGGAATGCGTGGTGTTTGAAGATGCGGCGTCCGGCGCCACGGCTGGACGGTCTGCGGGATGCACGGTGGTGGCGACCACGTTTTCCCATTCCGTGGAGTCGCTTTCGGCGGCGCACTACCTGATCGAAGACCTGACCGGGGTTACAGTGACCCGGTTGCCGGGGGACGAGGGGATTGCGCTGGGGTTTATGCCGCTGGCAGGATAGCCCTTATTCGTCGGCTTCGATCTTGCGGCCGTGGGTGTCCTGCAAAGGGCGAGAGTTGACCTTGAAGAGGGCAGCAATGGCTTTGAGCTGGTCGCGGCTGAGGGTCATATCGTCTTCCATGACAAACCAGCGGATGCCCTCGGTGCAGGGAGGGATGGTGAGAGAACCCATGTAAGTCCAATATCCGCGATCGGCGGGGAGGAATCCGCCCGGGTTGACCATGTCCGTGACCTTCTGGGTTTCGCCGGTTTTGGTGGGCAGGTGGGGCCAGAGAATGGAGAGGACGGCGTTGGGCGGGGTGGTGATGTCTTCGGTGAGGCGGACGGCGACCACGGCCTGGTGGCCGTCGGCGCTCTGGTAGAGCAGGTGGACGTCCATGTCGGTGAGCTTGCCTTTGACGGCCTCTTCCGCAGGGTGATGGAAGTGGAACTGCTGGAGGTCGTAGCGGACGCCGTTGGCGACCATGTAGCTGCCTGGGTCGACGTGGGCGATGACGGTGTGGCCGTTGTTCTCAAGGGTGACTGGTCCGGCGAGGAAGTGGAACTGGATGGGCTGAAGGGCCTTGTTGAGCTTGGCTCCACGGATGTCGATGGGCGATTGCTCTTTGCCGTGAGAGCAGGCCTTGTAGGCCGGATCGAGCTTGCCCCATTCGAGCGTGCCGCGTTTGCCTTCGTAGTCCCATGGCGCTGTGGTTTGGGCGACTGCTTGCGCGCCGGCCAAAGCGGCCAGGCCGAGAGCTAGAACGGCAAGTGCAGGAAAACGCATGGATTGCTCCTTGACTGTTATGGACGCACAGTTATGGACGCGCTGGGCGCCAGAAAGCATTCTAAGGCATTTGCGCGGAGGGCTGTGGATGGAGGCCAAACAGCTCTCTTCTGTTGACGATGCTGGCCGGAAAGGCGGAAGCGGAGAGCTCTTCGGGCCCGATTTTCCGAGTTCAACCAGCTGAGTACCTACTTTCGCATACGCCATTGCAGAGTTATCGCTGGGGTGCGCGCGCGCGCTGGGTACCTGTTGCACCCTCTCCGGTTGCACATGTACCTCAGAAATCAGTGATCAAGTCGCCTGCGGAGAGACTATTTGTCCAAATTTGCTCATCTTTCCGGCGGTGCTTCAATTACTCTGTATGGGCTAACGTCAAAGCAAAGCAAATGATCCGTGTCCGAAAACTCCCCTTAGAAGTAATCGCAACGATGGCTTTATTTCGATGAGGGCTTCACGCTCTCTGGGAAGATGTAGCTTGTAAAGAAAGAACGGAACCGATGCTTCCTGAAAACAAGACACGTGATTTGGCCCGCAGCCTCGTTGCTCGCGAGGCCGATGCAAGTGCGACCAGCCTGCATACCGAACCCGCAACTGTGCGCGTTTATGAGAAGCTGCGCCGGCAACTTGGGTCACCCGTTGGAGTTGACGGTTTCCAGGCGATCGCCTCCCGTGCCCTGGCTCTGGCGAAGTCGCAAACACCCCGTCTCAGCGCGGTGCAGATTACAGAGAATGGCGGTTTGCGCGGGCTGGGCGAGGTTGAGCCTGAGGCGGACCCGGACGAGGATGGCGAGGCTGGAATCATTCTGATTGCGCAGTTGCTTGGGCTGTTTCTTACCTTTCTCGGCGAGGCAACAACGCTGCATTTGATTGAAGATTTGCGCCTTCAGGTTGACGTCAGTCGAGAGTCGGCCAGGAGCAAAGAGAACACGACAACCACAGCGGCCGATGGACCGGTAATGGCTGCGGCTTTCGAGGACCTTCTGGCGGAAATTGACCGGCTGAGGAGCGTGGGCGAACATATTGAAGTCCTCGCGGACAGGCATCCCGGCATGGCGGATGGACTGGTGAGTGTGGCGGGGAACATTCGCAGTATTGCCACGGTTCTGGACGTTTTCACACTGATCCGGAGCAAAGCCGGCGGACCGCAGGACGAGGCGCCTGACCTCAAAACGAATCGCTACATGAATTGAGTTCCGGCGGCGCTGCATCCAACGCGGCTCTGGATGTCGAATATCTCAACTGCAAGGACGCTTGCCAGAGGACAGAATCGGCGCACTGATCCTCTTACGGAGCGTATAACGGCAATTGAAATCCTCTGGTTTGAATGATGCTGGTTTGAACATGACTGCTGGCCCAGGAATGCGAGATTTAGCCCATCGTCTTCTTACTTATGAAGCCGGCGCGGGCGAGACCCCCGAGTTAGCGGACCGGGCAACCCTTCGCGTCTATGAGAAGTTACGCCACAGTCTTAGCGCATTTGCCGGAGTAGCGGCCTTTGAGTCCCTCGCTTTCCGCGCTTTGACGCAGGCCAAGTCGGAGGCTCCCGGACTTTGGTCGGCGCAGGTCGCAGCGGATGGAACTCTTCAGGGCCTGGGCGAGTTTGAATCTCAAATGGACATGGACAAGTATCTGGCTGTCGAATTTTCGGCTGACGATGGAGGAATCGTTCTCATCGCCCGCTTACTCGGCCTGCTTCGTATCTTCCTTGGCGAAGCAATAACGTTAAGCCTGCTGCGCAATGCGTGGCCAGGCGAAGCATTTGACGATCGCAATTAGGCACACGGGAGAAAAGCTTGAGTACCCAAGACAAAGTGAAGATCAACAAACTGCCCACCGGAGTTCCGGGCCTTGACGAGATTGTGGGTGGCGGCCTCCCGGAATTTTCATTCAACATCATTGCGGGCGCGCCGGGTAGCGGCAAGACGACGCTGGCGCACCAGTTTGTGTTTGCCAATGCTACCCCGGAGCGCCCTGCGCTCTACTTCACGGTCCTGGGCGAATCCGCCATAAAAATGCTTCGCTACCAGCAGCAGTATACGTTCTTCGATCCGGCGATGCTGCCCGGCTCCATTCGCTTTATCAACCTGAGCCAGGTTGTGCTGGAACAGGACCTGGGCGCCGTCCTGGCGGAGATTACCAAGGAAGTTGAAAGGGCCAACCCAGCCGTCGTGGTTGTTGACTCCTTCCGCACCATGGTCCGCAAGCCGGAAAGTCAAATGGACCTGCAATCCTTCATTCAACGGCTGGCGCTGTTTCTGGCCAGTTGGCAGGCTACGACTTTCCTGATTGGGGAATATGCGGAAGAGGAACTCCGCGACAATCCCATCTTTACCGTCGCCGATGGGCTGATCTGGCTACGCCAAACGGCGGAGCGCAATTCGATTGTGAGGAAGTTACAGGTTATAAAACTGCGCGGTCAGGACTCCGTACCGGGGTTGCATACTTTCCGCATCACGGATGCCGGTGTGCAAGCCTTCTCGCGCACCTTTGGGTTGATCTCGCGCAAGAGAAATCCGCCCAGTGGCCGGCGCCTTTCCTTCGGCGTTCCGGAGTTGGACAGAATGCTGGATGGTGGTGTGCGCGAAGGCGATAGTGTCCTCGTAGCGGGGTCTTCGGGAACCGGGAAATCGGTCCTGGCAACCCAATTCATTTCGGAAGGCATACGTAATGGAGAACCCGGAATCGTGGCGGTTTTTGAAGAGCGCCCGGAAGCGTATGCGGAGCGGGCCACCAGTTTAGGTTTGGATTTGGAAACGCCGCAGAAAGATGGGAAACTCACAATCCTCTATCTCCGTCCCCTGGATCTGTCGGTGGATGAAACCATGCAGTCGATTCTCGACGCAGTGCAGAAGATTGGCGCCAAGCGCCTGGTGATCGATTCCCTGGCCGGTTTTGAGATGGCTTTGTCACCGGGATTCCGCGCTGACTTTCGCGAATCGCTTTACCGCATGATCTTCGCTTTGACCGGAATCGGGGTAACGATTCTAAGCACGGTTGAAGTGGATGAGTCATTCACGGAGTTCCCATTCAGTACTTATTCGATTTCTTTCCTTACAGACGACATCATCCGGCTTCGGTACGTATCGATCGATGGCCAGCTGCGCAAGATCATGGTGGTAATCAAGATGCGCGGCGGGAATCACGCCAAGGATATTCGCGAGTATGAAATCACGTCCAAGGGCGTGGTGATTCTGGGCAAACGGCTTGCAAACTATCAAGGCCTTATCAGCGGCATTCCCGTTCACACGGGCCGACCCGACTCGACGGAGGAGCCTGCGGACGATACTGGTATCGACCATAAGACCTAGAGGGGCATTTAAGGAAGCTCTGGAAGAGCCTTTGGAGTTCTCTCAAGGGCTGAAGAGGCTGCGGAAAAAGTCGGGTTTTGAGTCAAGATTCACAAAGAACATCCCTCGGGGGCTAAAGCCCAGCGTTTATTTTCAGCCACTTGCGGCACGGCTGAAGCCGTGCCCTTTCAAAACTTCGGCCATTTGGTAGTTTTTCCGCGGCCTGTGAAGCCCGACCTGGATTTGAGCGGATTTTTTGGCCCGACTGAAGTCGTGCCCTGAGACCAGACTTTCGAAAATCGGCGCGCGAATCAGGTGGTTTTGCGACAGAAAAGGGACCCACCTGACGGTGGGTCCCTTTTGTAAATGGTCTGATTTTTGTTTGGTTACTTGGCAGCGGCGACGAGGCCGGCTTGCTCGGCCAAGGTGGCGGCCTTGTCGGTGGCTTCCCAGGTGAACTCGGGCTCGGTGCGGCCGAAGTGGCCGTAGGCAGCGGTCTTCTGGTAGATGGGGCGGCGGAGGTTGAGGCTCTCGATGATGCCCTTGGGGGTGAGCGAGAAATTCTTGCGGACCAGTTCGGTCAGCTTGGCCTCGCCGACTTTGCCGGTGCCGAAGGTTTCGATGCGGACGCTGACGGGCTCGGCTACACCGATGGCATAGGCGAGCTGGACTTCAGCGCGATCGGCCAGGCCTGCGGCGACGATGTTTTTGGCGATGTAGCGGGCCATGTAGGCTGCGGAGCGATCGACCTTGGTCGGATCCTTGCCGGAGAAGGCTCCGCCGCCGTGACGGCCAGCGCCGCCGTAGGTATCGACGATGATTTTGCGGCCGGTGAGGCCGGTGTCGCCCATGGGTCCGCCGATGACGAAGCGGCCGGTGGGGTTGATGTGGTATTTGGTGTGCTCGTCAAGCCACTCGGCGGGAAGGACGGCCTGGATGACGTATTTGAGGATGTCGGCGTGGAGTTCTTCGTTGCTGACGCTCTCAGAGTGCTGGCTGCTGATGACGACGGCGTCGATGCGGGCGGGCTTGCCGTTTTCGTCGTACTCGACTGTGACCTGGCTTTTGCCATCGGGGCGGAGGTAGGGGAGCTTGCCGGACTTGCGGACCGCGGTGAGCTGGCGGGTGAGCTTGTGAGCCAGCGCGATGGGGGCGGGCATCAGCTCGGGGGTCTCGTTGGACGCATAGCCGAACATCATGCCCTGGTCGCCGGCGCCACCGGTGTCAACGCCCTGGGCGATGTCTCCGGATTGCTTGTTGATGGTGGAGATGACGGCGCAGGTGTTGGAGTCGAATCCGTAGAGAGCGTTGTCATAGCCGATGGAGGCGACGACGCCGCGGACGAGGCTTTGAAAGTCGACGTAGGCCTTGGTAGTGATTTCACCGGCGATGACGACGAGGCCGGTGGCGGTGAGGGTTTCCGCGGCGACGCGGCTGTATGGGTCCTGCTCGAGGCAGGCGTCCAGGATGGCGTCAGACACCTGGTCGGCAATCTTGTCAGGATGGCCTTCGGTGACGGACTCAGAGGTGAATAGGAAACGATCGCTCAAATTCGAACTCCTTCCCATTGAAGGGACTCTAAATAGAATTTGCCTGCGGCAATGAACGTCTTTGCCTGGCGAGTGCTTTGCGGAAAGCCAAGCTCGACTCTCCCTGATTGGAACATTGCCAGCATTGGCAGGACATGCCTGCACCTGCAGGCCTCGGCCTGGGGTGTATCCCAGTATGGTAATTGCCGGGGGCGGCCGCGAGCAAAAGAGAACAGCGAATGGGGAAAAGAAAGTGCTCAAGGGGGAATTTGGGTGGCTTAGCGGGCAGGGATTAGCTGGTCAGCCAGGAAGCGATTCTGGAACCGAGGGAGTGGAGGGAGTTGGACATGCTTTGAAGGGCCGCGGCCTGGTGGAGAGGCAGAAGGGTTGTCCACCAGCCGACGCGAACGCCGATGTAGCGAACGATGAGGAAGGCGGCGAGGGCAACGGCGACGAGGAGAATGATTGCGCCTGCCCAGCGCAGGCGTTGCTCGAGGGCGTCACGGCGGAGCATGCGGGATTTTCCGACATTGGCGGCAAAGGCAGTCCAACTTCGGTCGTCGTCGATGATTTGGCCTGAGGCGGTATAGGCTTTGAGGAATCGCTCGGTCCAGTCCTGGGTGTCGAGGCCGAGTGCTCCGGTGTATCCGCGGACGATGCCTTTGGAGAGGATACCTCCGGGGAGGAGGCGAAAGCGTTCCTGCTCCAGCGCCACGAGGTGGTGCCGGCTGATTTTGGTGACCGCCGTTATTTCTTCCAGCGCAACGCCGCGGGCTAGCCGCTCCATGCGCAGGTCTTCCCCAAAGTTGCCCATCGTCAGCCTGAACGTCGAGTAACGTACCCGAAAGTGCTCAGCTTCACAATAAACCGGCGCGGGGCTTGCGTCAAAGCCAATTTACTGTTTTCCCTTTGTTTTCATTGCACTGGGGCATCTGAGCCGATTCGGGAATTGTTTGTGAACTATACACCCCGCGAAATCGGTTTTAAGTGACTTGCGTCACTGGTGATGGCCGCCCCCCTGGGGTCGTGAATGGGCTATGAGTTGAGGAATTGGGACGAGTGCGGCTGATACCCTGAAGGTGCGGGGTCTTTTTGCGTTTTGGACCCCTGGGAGCAAGGTTCAAGGGCATGAACAAGCTAATTTTTGCCAATCTGGTGCAGCGGCCGGTGCGTTCGATCATCAGCGTGCTGGCGGTGGCCATTGAAGTGGTCATGATTTTGTCGATTGCGGGTGTGTTCATGGGTATGCTGAACGACACCAAGCAGCGGACGAACGGGATTGGCGCGGATCTGATGATGCGTCCGAGCAACGCCAGCATTTTTGTTGGGGTGAGCGGTGCTCCGATGCCGGAGAAGCTGGTGGATGTGCTGCGCAAGCTGCCGCATGTGGTGGTGGCGTCGGCGGTGAATCAGAAGCTGAATACGGCGGGGAAGATCGAGATTCTTTATGGAATCGACTATGCGAGTTTCAATGCGCTGAAGCCTTTTGTGTATCTCTCCGGCGGGCCGTTCGAGGGGCCGTACGACGTGATTGTGGACGACGTGTTTGCCAGCTCGGAGCATGGGTACAAAGTGGGCGACACAGTCAAGATTCTCGATCATCCGTTTCGGATTTCGGGGATTGTGGAGCACGGCAAGGGGAGCCGGAAGCTGATCCAACTGGACACGATGGGGCAGATTACAGATGCCGAGGGGAAGGCTTCGCTGTTCTACATCAAGTGCGACAATCCGGCGAACGACAGTGCGGTAATCGCGGAGATTCACGCGACGAAAGGGCTGGCCGATTACCCGGTGGAGAGCGTGGACTCGTGGCTGGAGGAGATGACTCCGGACAAGATTCCGGGGTTCAATATTGCGCTGGATGTGGTGACGTTTATCGCTGTCGTGGTGGGGTTTCTGGCGATCTTTCAATCGATGTATACGGCGGTGCTGGAGCGGACGCGGGAGATTGGGATTTTGAAGTCGATGGGGGCGTCGAAGCTGACGATTGTGGACGTGGTGCTGCGGGAGACGGCGGTGATGGCGCTGGCCGGAGTAGCGCTGGGGATTGCGGGGACGTATGCGGTGAAGCTGCTGATGCTGCATGTGTTCCCGATGCAGCACTTTGAGATTACCTGGATATGGGTGGCAAAGGCGTCGGGGATAGCGTTTGTGGGGGCGATGTGCGGGGCGCTTTATCCGGCATGGATGGCGGCGCGGAAGGATCCGATTGACGCGCTGGCGTATGAATAAGGCAACCACGGATCAATTGACGATCTCGTTCATCCCTGCTTTGAATTGCTCGTACATGTCCCAATTTGCATCGCACTCCGAGTGAATCTCGATTGGAAATTCTGGAAGCTCAGAAATGGCATAGTCGAATCGGGCAGAAAATCCATCTTCGGATTTTGCGTAGTAGGTCCATTCGCGCAAATCTTCGCCGGTCGACACCAAGGCCAATGTGGCGAAGCTGTCTTGATAAAGAACCGAGTCCAGCGCGTCTTCCAAGACGTCCATCCGTTGAAGCTCTTCCGTACTTGGCATGCCGGTCTCAGACTCGTATTTCCAGGCGATGATGATCCGAATAGGCTGGGAAGTACGGGCGAACGCCGGATTGAATTCCTTTGCAAAGCGAAAGATGATCTTTCTGCCGTTGCTCGCGTGAGTTGATATGGCCGTAGCCCACAATTCCACATCTGAATTAACTGCCATTGTCAACAGCGCCTGGCCGCAATGATTTGACGCGAATCTCTTCGTGAGGGCGAGACTGTGGCCCAATTTTAAATGAGTAGGAACAGGCCGCCCTCTCCCGGTGAACTTGGGGGTATGATCTGACTATCGGGAACCGCACGAGAGCAGGGGGAGGAGAAAATGGCGACGACGGCACAGATTACGCTTAGCGATTATCTCCAGACTACCTATCGCCCGGACCGCGAGTACGTTGACGGGGAACTCCAGGAGCGGAACGTGGGCAAGACGGATCACGCGCGTGTGCAGGCGCTTTTGGCGGCATGGTTTGTCGCGCACGAGGCAGATTGGGATGTTCTTGTAACCACGGAGCAGCGGGTGAAAGTTGCCGCGGATCGCGTGAGGATCCCGGATGTGACGCTGGTTCGCCCTGGTGCGTTGAACGAGGATGTTTTGACGGTTGCGCCGCTTTGCGTGATCGAAATTCTGTCTCCCGATGACACGTATTCGAGGACTTGGGAGAAAGCGCAGGACTATCGGAAGATGGGCATCGAGAACATCTGGCTGGTCGATCCGGGAACGCGCAGCGGGCAGGGTTCGACGCCGAACGGATGGCGGGAGACGATGAAGTTCGAGATTCCTGAGACATTGGTCAGGTTGAGTCTTGAGGATATCTTCAGCAAGCTTGATCGTTCGCGGATGGGATAGGGGCGACGGGTGTCCTGATTCTAGAATTGACCGCATCTGTTCCGAAGTGCAACCGCAGGAATGTATAGCGCGATCCGCCACCCAAAACCATGAGAATTCGGCGGCCCTTCCGTTGGCATTCGGAGTGCTATCTGCGCTTCTGACAAGAAACTGCTCTGAATGCCATCCCAGCGATCTCACCCATCGAGCAAAAAGCGCTCGATGGACGGGGCACAGTTTCATACCTTGAGGGTCGGCTACGCCGGGGCAGGCTTAGGAACAACCGCAGATCCCTCACTTCGTTTGGGATGACTGGGGTCTTTTTAGTGTTGTTGACTGAGGGCAGCGGCGGCGGGGCAGGGACCGTAGTCTTTCTTCAGCCTCTCGACTACGAAGACCTGATTGCCGGTGGAGTCTTTGGTCTTTTTCAGTTTTGAGCCGTGCAGTTTGAGGCGGTCTCCGACCTTGATGGCTTCCGGCGCACCTTCAAGTGTGAAGACTCTCGCGTCAGCGGTGCGAAGTTCCGGTCCGTTGGGACCGGTGAAGGCGCAACCTTGCAGGGTGTGGTGGCTGCTCTGGACCGCAAGCGTAATTCCCACGGTTACTCCGGGAACGACCGCGGCCGAGGCGGCGATGGAGAGGCCCTCCTGCGTCTTGGTGCAGGATGTGGCTCCGGAGCATGCGAGAGCGGCGAGCATCGCAAAGGCGCCGATGCGCTGGCGGCGGCCGGCTCGTGATGAGACCGTCAGCGTTGCGGATGGATTTGAAGCAGGATGAGCGACGATCAGGAATTGCCTCCATTTGAAAGTGAAACAGGTGCGATTGGCGGGGTTGTTTCTCAAACGTGCGCCCAAAAGTGGGCATTGTCAATCGGTATCCGCGACGGGGTATAAGAAACCTGCATTCGATTCGATCGATCTGCCGGACCGCAGTGGATGGTTTCGCATGGGCGGTATACTCGGGACATTCATTTTGTATGCGATTTCTTCGACCGAGATTCGTTTTCCGGAGACACGGGCCTGATACACAAAGAAAAACGTTGGCTCTACGCAGTCTGGCTTGTTGTCATTGCCGGATTTGCGTTGTTGCATGCAATGCACCTGGGCGCCGACTTTCCGAATCGTTCGCCGTGGTTTATGGACTGGGCCAAATACACGGATGAGGGCTGGTATGGGAACGCGGCGGTGCGGGCGCACCTGTTTGGGAACTGGTATTTGGCGGGGGATTTCAACCCCGCGCCGGCAGTGCCGGTATGGCCGCTGCTGGAGTGGGTTCTCTTCTCTTTTAGCGGAGTTTCATTGGAGGCGGCGCGGGGACTGGCGGTTGTGTTCTTCTTCGCCAACCTGGGGCTGACCTATCTTTTGCTGCGGACGCGGGGGCCGGGGTGGGTGGCGCTGCTGGCGCTGACGCTGCTGGTGACCAGCCCGTTTCTCTACTGCTTTAGCCGGTTGGCGATTCTGGAGCCGATGCTGACGACGTTGACGCTGGCGGCTATGAATGTCTGCATTCGACTGCCGCGGTTTCGGCATCCGGTGTGGGCGGCGGCGGGGATTGGGCTGCTGTTGACGCTGATGATGCTGACCAAGACGACGGCGGTTTTCCTGCTGCCGGCGCTGGGCTGGGGGATGGCGGCGCCACTGTGGGAAGACCGGAAGCTGCTGAGGAAGTGCGCGGCGGCGGCGGCGGCGACGTTTGTGGCGACGTTTGGGTTGTGGATGGGACTGGTAGCGCGCGCCGGGCTGATGGCGGATTACAAGTACCTGTTTTTTGTGAACAAGTATCCGAAGCCGACGCAGTTTGATTGGCCGCTGGTGAGCTTCTGGTGGTCGTTTCACGGCGGGCTTTGGGTGGACCGCATTCTGATTCCACTCAGCGGGCTGGTGGTAATTGGCGCGATGCTGGCATGGCGCACGGCCCCTGGACGCAGGCTGCTGCTGGACCCGGTGTTTGGGGCGTCGGTGCTGGCTGTTGCGGGGTACATCCTGTTCATGACCTACCAGGACCATCCGCAGCCGCGTTATTTCGCAGTGGTGGTTGTGTTTTGCTTTGTGGTGGTGGCACAGGGGGCGGAGGCGCTGCTGGCGGAAACGGACGAGGGCGGCGGGAGGCTGGGCGAACGGCGAGTTTTCGCGCGAATGGCGGGTTGGGCGGTGCTTCTGCTGGCGGCTGTGGCAACGGGGATCAACGGCGCTGGAACGCTGGACTATGCGACGCATCCGGAGTACACGTTTGTGGAGGCGGCCGCGCGGCTGACGCGGTATATCGACGAGCATCCGAACGGAAACCGGCTGCTTTTGTGCGTGAGCGGGGACGAGATCGAGATGGTGACTCACCTGCCGACGATCAACGATTTGTTTGTTGGGCCGAGCGCGGACATGCCTGATTTGGCGGCGAAGGTTGGGTATTACCGGCCGGGTTGGTATGCGACATGGAACACGCTGGACCCAGGCATGCTCGAGGACATTCATAGTCACGACTGGGTGGAGCAAGTGGCGAGTTTCAGGGCCTTCGACGATCCAACGCGGAATGTTCTGGTGCTTTTCAAGCTGCACGCGTGGCCCGATGGCCGGGTGTACGATCCGGCTGACACGAAGCTGAACACCCGGCTTGCTGAAGACAAATTTGACATTCCGTTGAAATAGCGGGAAGGCCTTGCCGCGCGGGCTGATTTTGTCCCGATTTGACGTTTTATTGAAAAATGAGCTGGAAAGAGCAGCATATTTGCTCCATTTGCGATGCCATAGTCCTCGACCGGCGGTCCTTTTTCGGGGGGTAAAAGTGGTCCTTCAGCCCCCTGTGACTGCAATCACTCGACAGCCGTAGGTGCCGGTGTTAGGCTTCCGGTGACTTTTCCCCGGCCTTTCTGGAGGTCGCGTTTTCTGGGGTCGTTGGTTGAAACGGCTTCAAAACCCTTTTGTCTGGGAGGACATGTGACAGCAACGGAATGGGTGTGTTTGGTTCTCAGTGTGAGCGTTGTTTCGCTCGGTGTTGCTTTCCTTTTCGCACGCCAGTTGATGGGTGCGGCGATGGGAACAGCGACTATGCGGCAGATTGCAGCGGCGGTCAGCAAGGGCGCCGGGGTATTTCTCAAGCGGCCTTACAGAACCGCGGCGGCCGTGCTGGGCTTGCTGCTTCCGACATGCGCTTTTGCGCAGCCGGAACAGACGGGCGGCGGCGAAGCGAACCTGGTGTTGCCGGACTTGTCTACGGTGAGTTTTTTCGGCATGAACGGCCATGCCCTGCTGATGCTTGGGCTGCTGTTCTGCGTGGGCGGCCTGCTGTTTGGCCTGGCGATCTATGTGCAGTTGAAGAACGCGCCAGTTCACCGCACCATGCTCGAAGTTTCCGAATTGATCTACGAAACCTGCAAAACCTATCTGATCACTCAGGGCAAGTTCATCATGCTGCTGTGGGTTTTCATCGCGGTGATCATCTCTCTTTACTTCGGCTGGCTGGCTCCGGTGCCGAATAAACCGATCTGGGTTACGCTGCCGATTATTTTGTTTTTTTCGCTGGTGGGCATCGCGGGCAGTTATGGGGTGGCGTGGTTCGGAATCCGCGTGAACACGTTTGCCAACTCGCGGACCGCGTTTGCCGGATTGCGCGGCAAGCCGTATCCGATCATGGCGATTCCGCTGAAGGCCGGCATGAGCATCGGCATGTTGCTGATCTCGGTCGAGCTGCTGATCATGCTCTGCATCCTGTTGTTCATTCCGCGGGACTATGCGGGGCCTTGCTTCATCGGCTTCGCAATTGGGGAAAGCCTGGGCGCGGCGGCATTGCGAATTGCCGGCGGCATCTTCACTAAAATCGCCGATATCGGCGCCGATCTGATGAAGATCGTATTCAAGATCAAGGAAGACGATGCCCGCAACCCGGGCGTCATTGCCGACTGCACTGGCGACAACGCGGGCGACTCGGTTGGCCCCAGCGCGGACGGTTTTGAAACCTACGGCGTGACCGGCGTGGCCTTGATCACCTTCATCCTGCTGGCAGTCAAGGACCCGACCGTCCAGGCACAACTGCTGGTTTGGATCTTCGTGATGCGCGTGGGAATGCTGCTTTCAAGCTCGGGCGCGTACTTCCTGAATACCGCCATCGCCAGCGCCAAGTATAAAGACGCCGACGAAATGGACTTTGAGGCGCCACTGACCTCGCTGGTTTGGATCACGTCGATCGTTTCCATCGTCCTCACTTACATCGTCTCGTGGGCCATGCTCCCGACTCTGGGCGACGGAACCCTTTGGTGGAAGCTTGCTTCGATCATCTCTTGCGGAACCCTGGCCGGGGCATTGATCCCGGAATTGGTCAAGGTTTTCACTTCAACCAAATCGACCCACGTCAAGGAAGTGGTGAAGTCGGCACAGGAGGGCGGAGCTTCGCTGGGAATCCTGTCGGGATTTGTGGCTGGCAATTTTTCGGCTTACTGGCTGGGGCTAAGCATGGTCGCGTTGATGGGACTGGGCTACTACTTCAGTTTGGGCATACCGGACTCGCAGAATAATCCAGCTGGAATGATGCTGGCTCCTGCCGTCTTCGCCTTTGGCCTGGTGGCTTTCGGCTTCCTGGGTATGGGGCCGGTGACGATCGCAGTCGATTCCTATGGCCCGGTTACTGACAATGCGCAGTCGGTCTATGAGTTATCGCTGATCGAGGACGTTCCCAACATCGAAGCTGAGTTGAAGAAGGACTACGGCATTGTTGCGAAGTTCGAACGCGCAAAATACCTTCTGGAAGCCAACGATGGAGCCGGCAATACGTTCAAGGCTACGGCAAAGCCGGTGCTGATTGGCACAGCCGTGGTGGGCGCAACCACCATGACTTTCTCGATCATCATGGCTCTGACTCACGGACTGACAGACAACGTGAATAAGCTCTCCCTGCTGCACGCGCCGTTCATGCTGGGGCTGATCTGCGGGGGAGCGGTGATCTTCTGGTTTGCCGGCGCTTCCACGCAGGCGGTGTCCACGGGCGCCTACCGCGCTGTCGAGTTTATCAAGGCAAACATCCACCTGGAAGGTGCGGAGAAAGCATCGGTGGCCGACAGCAAGAAGGTGGTGGAGATTTGCACGAAGTATGCGCAGAAGGGAATGTTCAACATCTTCCTCGCCGTCTTCTTCTCGACCCTTGCGTTCGCGTTCATGGAGCCGTTCCTGTTTATCGGCTACCTGTTCTCGATTGCGATCTTCGGTCTGTATGAAGCCATCTTCATGGCCAATGCGGGCGGGGCATGGGACAACGCGAAGAAGATTGTAGAGGTCGATATGCACCAGAAAGGGACGCCTCTGCACGATGCAACCGTGATTGGAGACACCGTCGGCGATCCGTTCAAAGACACTTCGTCGGTGGCCATGAACCCGGTTATCAAGTTCACGACGTTGTTCGGACTACTCGCTGTGGAACTTGCGGTGACACTCAGTGCGAACAGCCCGATGCTGACCCATGTACTGTCGGTAGCGTTCTTCCTGGTATCGATGTTCTTTGTGCATAGGTCGTTCTATGGGATGCGGATCGATTCGAAAGAAAACAAGTAACTGCCGTTTTGTAGATTGAAGAGAACGCCGCCTGGGAACGGGCGGCGTTTTTGCGTTGGTGGCTTCCGCGCGGAGGGTTTCGACGGGCGACTTTACTATTTAGTAAATAGTTCACAATTAAGGCTTTACACGGACTTAAAAGTAGGTTACTCTCCCCGCATCCCAAAAGTAACGAATGGGCCCTTTCCATAACTCAGCGGAAACTCAAGTTGGCGATCCTCGGTCTTTTGTGGGGCCGCTTGCTGCCCGCATGAGTCTCAAAGGAGGCAATTGATGAAGCATGCCCGTTTTACGTTGGTGGTGATGGCGTTGGTTTTCTTTTTCGCACAGGGGCAGGCTGCGCTTGGCCAGGCCAAGGATCCGGCTACCCTGCTGAAACAGTATGCGAGTAAGAGCGCGAAGGCGCCGCTGGGCGACTATGTGCCTTGTCTGTTCAACGACGACGAGAACTTTGCTTTGCGGGCCCAGGAATCCAGCGCGCCGCCGGCGGTGCTCGACTCGGATGCCGCTGCCGCGTTTGTGAAGCTTGAGCAGCAGGACATCCAGGCGCAGTTTTTGATCAAGGACCCGAACAATGCCGAGTCCTTGACCCCGACACAGCAGGCTGCGCAAGCATTTGGCAGTTCGTTGAAGCCTGCCGACGTGGAGGGGCGCTCTCTGGGAGACGCGATCGCGGGCCTTGGCACCGCGGCAGCCGCCTTCAACTC
>Ga0302140_10002348_pt1 | contig 24587 bp, 20 predicted proteins | sample I_Bog_E1_1_FD_202095 | JGI IMG/M metagenome (GOLD analysis project Ga0302140, IMG submission 202095) | Peat permafrost microbial communities from Stordalen Mire near Abisko, Sweden - I_Bog_E1_1 | ecosystem: Environmental > Terrestrial > Soil > Wetlands > Peat | place: Sweden: Abisko, Stordalen... | reverse complement strand
ACCTGCGGTTTGATTCCCTCACGCTGCCGAATGGCACAACACGGGATTTTCGCGCCAGAATTTCCGGAATGGACGACAACGGCAAGGGTTCGCTCGACAGGAGTGAAGAGGGCAAGGTACAGGGCGAAAGCGGCAAGGGGTCGGATGCGAAAACCGTCGCCACCACCACGGCGGCGGGCGCCGGCATCGGAGCGATGGCGGGCAGCGCGGCTGGCCATCTGGGAATGGGCGCGGGAATCGGAGCGGCCGCCGGCGCCCTGGGTGGTCTAGCGGGGGTTCTCATGACCAGGGGCCCGGACGCCGTGCTCGATAAAGGCAGCACAGTCGAAATGGTCCTGGATCGCGATTTGACGTTCACTCATGAAGAACTCGCCAACCATCGCGATCGGTGATTCCGTTCCGGCGTGTGTAGTAACCTAAGGTTTCACGACAAGTTTCACGACTTGCCCTCGTGGCGGAACTGGCAGACGCGCATGGTTCAGGTCCATGTACTCGCAAGGGTGTGGGGATTCGACTTCCTCCGAGGGCACCACTTCTTTCCTAATTAATCTGGAGGCACACGAATCTCTCGGATTCCGCGAGAGTTCGGGCGCGCGCCGGTGCAATCAAGCTCTCGAGTTTTGCGAGCGAGGGTTTGTCGATCACGACAGTCGCGCTGCGTTGCGCGGTCAACGTGTTCAGATCGGTCACCAGACGGGTATTTCGCGCGGAATACCATAGCAGTTGATTCTGTGTGTCGTAAGCCATGTCTCCGGACGCATAGAGTAGAACGCGTTCGGTGGACCTGGTATTTCGATCGATAACTGGCGCAAGCGTTCGCATATCCATGCCTCTTTCCTTGGCGGGGAATGCCCAGGTGAACGCGGCCACCGCGAACAAGACTCCGCAGGCCGACCAGAAAACTACTGTGCGTCGAATGACCGGCACGAACCGATCCACCCCAGTGGCCGCGATGATCGCCATCGCCGGAAACGCGGGAATGAGATAACGAGCGTACTTCGTGGCAGCCACGCTCAAAGGTCCAATCACGCAAACGCACCAAACCAGCGGCAGCAGTTTACGCGCGCGGACTTCGATGACCGTGCCAACCAAAAGAAAAGGCAGCCAGGGCCAGTAGAATCTCAGCATCATCGGCCCATAGGCGAACCAGTTTGAAGAGCCGCCCAGCTTCCCCTGAAGGAACGTCAGATGCTCCGGGCGGGGCGGAAACCCGAACCATAGCAGGGGCAACCCCAGCGCGATCACCCACATTGCCGCAAACGGAATGGACAACAGCAGCCGGTGACGCCTCGTCAAGAGCAAGTGCGCGGCCATCACCGCCAACGGAAAAACGCCAATGACGGAACGCGTCAAAATAGCGATACCGACAGGGATTCCCGCCAGGACGAAATACCAACGCTGCCGCAATCCCCGGACGTACAAGTACATTGCCAGCGTCACAAAGAACGTGAACGGCACGTCGGTCATGGCGTGCGTGGAATATTTCACAAAGAGTTGCGTGGTGGTCAGGATGAGCATCGCTAAAGCGGCCAGCCACAGCTCTCCCGTGAGCTCCGCGACAAGGAAATACAAGACCGCGATGGTTCCAAAACCAGCCAGGGCGGCAGGGAACTTCGCCGCGTAGTCGCTGACGCCGAGCACTTTCATCGAAGCAGCTTCCAGCCACAGGAACACCGGAGGGTACTCGTAATTGGCGGAGCCGTTGACATGCACGGTCCACCAGTCGCCTCCGCGCAGCATCTCCTTGCCCTCGTCCGCATAGAGCGCGTCATCATAGCCGCTGAGGCCGCCGCGGTTCAGGTTCGGGAACAGCAACAAGATGGCCAAGGCAGCCACGGCCGGCAAGTATGAGATGCTAAAACGCTTGGACACCATGGGGGCTCTTCAATCCGAACTGCTGCTGGTGATGCTCGCCACGGCATTTTTCGCGGCCGGATTTGCCTCCATCGCTCTTTGGACACTGAAGTCTCGCGATCCGCTGCTGCTTTGGCTGGGCATATTCGCTTCTCTTTATGGGCTGAGGGTTTTCCTGACGAATGCCCTGGTAGTCGCCGCTACCGCGCACAGGCTTGACGCCCTCCATGACGCACCCGTCATTATTACCTACTGCATTCCAATTCCCCTGGTGTTGTTCGTCCGCGAGTTGATTGGCAAGGGTCGGAAAAACTCGATTACGGTTTGGGCCTGGATGCAGGTTGGTTTTGCCATCCTGGCGATTGCCGTCGGAATTTTCGGCGGCTATCAGGACTTCACGAACAAAGCCAACAACACCCTCATTATCGCGGGGTCTGTTCTGTTGCTGTTTCACCTGTTTTTCTTCTATCGCGGCGAACCCGGAGCTGTGATTGTGAAATGGGCGTTCGTTGTTTTTCTCGGGTTTGTCCTGGTCAGGAATTTCGGGTTCGAGGGAGTGGGCAAAGTGCTTGAACCCATCGGATTCCTACTCCTCGTCAGCGCGCTGGGATATACGGCGGCGCTCCGCGTGGTTCATCGCGAGCAGAAGCTGATTGCAGTCGAACAGGAGCTTGCGACAGCCCGCCGAATCCAGTCCTTCATTCTGCCGAAGTCCGCGCCACAAATGGCGGGCCTCGCGATCGCCACGCGCTACGTTCCGATGACGGCAGTTGCTGGTGATCTTTACGATTTTTTACAAATCGATCAGTACCGGGTGACCATCGTTGTTGCGGACGTTTCTGGTCATGGAGTACCCGCCGCCCTGATCGCTTCCATGTTGAAGGTGGGGATTGCCGCCCAGCGTCACAATGCTGCCGATCCGGCTGCCATCCTCGCCGGTCTGAATGCCATGCTGCGGGGAATGCTGGACGGTCAATTCGTCACCGCGGCGTGCGCGTTTATCGATCTCGAGGCCCACACCTTGACCTATTCTGGGGCCGGCCATCCGCCAGCGCTTGTGGCGCGTTGTGGGAGTCCGAATATCTTGGAACTTGCTGAAAATGGACTGTTTCTCGGCCCATTTCCCGCAGCCGTCTACACGAATCTGACGGTACCGTTCTGCGCCGGGGATCAGCTTTTGCTCTATACCGACGGTATCCCCGAGGCAACCCTCGCCGGCGGCCAGCCCTTCGGCGACGACGCGCTCAAACTGTTCATGGTCAGCCATCACGGGGCGGGCGTTTCCCGATTTGCGGACGACCTCATCCGAGCTGCTTCCGGTCCAGTTCAGGAAGACGATCTGACTCTGGTCATTGCGGAAGCCCGTTAGATATCCCTTTTTTTCGGAGAGTTCGAGTACTCTCCACAACCGCCGCGCGGCGAACCATGTTAAGCTCTCATGGCAGAGGTAATACATGATTCAAACTAGACGCCTTCTTTTGGTCGCCGCGGCGCTTTGCGCGCCAGCGCTTCACGCAACAATCACAATCAACTCTTTTAGTCCTTCAATATCTTCTCCGCAGCCCCTGGGAACACCGATCACGTGGACAGCCACCGCTACGGACACCAGCCACGGAGCGCTGACTTTCCGCTATAGCGTCGCATTCTCGACGGGCGCCTACCAGGTGGTTACCGACTTCTATCCGGGAACCATCAGCTCCGGCCTGTGGACCGGACCCTCTTTCCCCTGGGCGACGATTGCCAATGAAGGCACTTACCACGTTCAGGTGAGCGTCAGAAACTACACCACCGGCGAAACGGTGAGCACTTCAGTGGCTTATGGGCTGAAGGCTATCAGCAACGGCAAGAACTTCGTGGTCACGCCCACGGCCAATCCGCTGGTGGAACTCGCCAGTGGGCCCGGTTGCCCGACGGGCAGCTTCTTCCAGGTGACGATGCAGAAAGCCAACGGAACGAAGGTTGTCAAAACCAATGAGATTGCCTGTACGCCCACGCATACTATGAACGTTTATGCTGCGGGCATGGTCGCATCGACTCAATACAAGATCAACTACCAAGTGATCACGGGCACCACGACGACCCCTGGCGCCACGCCGGTGACCATCACCACCGGGCCACTGCCGTCCACTCTGACATTCCCAACCTTTACCGTGATCACACCGGCCACCTCTCAGGACGATCAAGCCGATCAATTGCTATTGCATGGGTTCCTCGCGTTCGGCGCCAGCACCCAATTTCTTCCTGTGGCGACCGACCTGAATGGGGACGTTCTGTGGTATTACACCTCCTACGATCCGGAACACTCCGCCCTTCTGACGCGTCCGCTGGTTGGAGGCGACATGCTCACGATTCAGACCGGCAATTCATGGAGCCCCAATATTGAAGCGGGAGGGCAGTTCGTGCGCAAAATCGATCTGGCTGGCAACACCGTCCAGGAAACCAATATCGGCGTCCTGCAGCAGCAGCTTCTGGCTATGGGCGCAACCGATTTCGGGCCGTGCGGCCAGGTCGCGCTTCCTGCAGCAGTGGGCGCAGCTTGCCTCGGCACGACGCATCACGATGTGATCCAGTTGCCCAATGGCAATTACGCCATGATCGTGGACATCGAGAAAATCTTCCCCCCCGGAACCCAGGGCGATACGACGGGATTGAATGTCGACATCATTGGAGATGGAATTCTGGTTCTCGACCCGAACATGCAGCTTCTCTGGTACTTCGATACATTCCAGCACGATAGCGGCGGGTCGCAATTGGATATCAACCGCGGAGCCGTGTTGGGTGAGACCTGCACCCAGGGACAAGGTGGATGCCCTACCCTGTTTCTTGCGGCGACCAGTGGCGTTGCGCCTCTCGCGCACGACTGGCTGCACACCAATTGCCTCTACTTCAACGCTTCCGAAGGCGACATCGTCTTCTCGTCACGCCATCAGGATTGGGTGATGAAGGTCGATTACAACAATGGAACGGGCACGGGGAACATCAAATGGCGCCTCGGGCTGGATGGTGATTTCACCTTCAATAACACCAACAACGATCCGTATCCATGGTTCTCACACCAGCACGATTTCGCCTACGAGAATACGACGTCGGGTCTTATTTCCGTCTACGACAATGGCAACACCCGCGTTTCGCCTCCGCCAGTCGGTTTGGGAAGCGGGAATAGCCGCGGTATGGCTCTGATCGTTGACGAGACCAACCGCACGGCCTCACCCGTTCTGAGTCAGGATCTGGGCTACTACGGATTCGCACTCGGCAGCGCGCAGCTCCTTGCCAACGGCAACTACTTCTTCCAACCGGGAGTTGTGATGCCGAATAGCTACAGCTACGGGCTGGAGCTGTTGCCGACCGCGGGAACGGTGGATGCGACGACCATCTTTGACATGCAATCCGGCACCTCTTACCGGAGCTGGATGATGCCGACCCTCTACGCACCGCCCCCGAGCTAGTATTTACCCGAAGGGTTGAAGCCCTGATCTACCGAGACCTGGTCGATCGGGGCTTCAGCCTGTTTGCTCACCAGCCGTCGGAATCCTGCCGCCCTTATAAGCCTGCATCACGTCCCGTATTTTCCCCTGCATCACAACTTCACCGGAATCAAGCCAGAGTCCCTGATCGCAAAGTTCTTCGATGAGTGTGGGACTGTGCGACACGCAGATGAACGTACAGCCGTTGTTGCGGATTTCCCGAATGCGCTTGAGGCATTTGGCCGTAAAGACCTGATCGCCCACCGCCAGCACTTCATCCACAATCAGAATCTCGGGATCAACGTTGACGGCGATCGAAAAAGCCAGCCGCATCCCCATTCCCGTCGAATAAGTGCGCAAAGGCTCATCAATGAATTCGCCAATGCCGGAAAAGTCGATAATCTCGTCCTGGCGGCTACGGGCATCTTTCTCGGAAAAACCCATCATGGCGGCGTTCAACAGAAGGTTTTCGCGCCCCGTCAGATCGGGATGAAAGCCAGCGCCCAACGCCAGTAGCGCCGCCACGCGCCCATTCACGGTGACCGAGCCGCGCGTAGGCTCCGCCAATCCGCTGATCAAGCAGAGCAGCGTGCTCTTCCCCGCCCCGTTACGGCCTACGATTCCGAGGCTCTCGCCTTCCTCCACAGAGAAGGAAACATCCCGCAGGGCTACAAACTCCTGGCCGGTCCGGCGCGTCAGTGTGTTTACCAGCCGCTCCCGCAACAAGCTGCTGCCGCTGTGCAACTGGAAAGTGCGCCACACGTTCTTGCATTCGATGATCATGTTTACAGATGCTGATAGAAATTCTTCTGCAGCTTCTGAAAAATCAGATGTCCCACCGCGATGGTGAGCACGGATACGAGGGCGAGTTTGGTCATCAAAATAGGTGAAGGCGCCTTATCTTCAAGCAGAATATTTCGCATGGCCAGTACGATGGCTGCTACCGGATTGAACTGATAAATGTCCCGATACTTGACCGGGATGACTTTGAAATCGTAGAAGATGGGCACCAGCCAAAACAAGACCGTGCTGGCGGATTCCACGAAGTATCGGGTGTCCTTCACAAACACATCCAAGGCGGAGAAGATCATGGCGAGGCCGCACACGAATCCAATCTCCAGAATCCAAACGACAATCAGCCAAAGCCATTGGAGCCCCGGATGAATGCCGAAAATCAACGCCATTCCAACGAGCATCACAAGTTGGATAAACAGGTGGGGAACGCTGGAGAGCACCGTCGAGATCGGGATGACCTCGCGGGGAAACGAAACCCTCTTTACGAGCGGGGCATTCCCAGCAATCGAAACCGTGCCGTTCGACCAGGCGAGCGAGAAGAAGTTAAACGGGATAATTCCGCAAAGGACAAAAACCGGGAACTTGGGCACCTTCGACGGGTAGATCACCGTGAAAACGAAGGTGAGCACAACCATCATGACCAAGGGATTCAGAAGCGACCAGAATACGCCGAGCGACATATTCCGGTAGCGAATGCGGAAATCCTTCAGGATCAGCTGTTTGTATAAGAAGCGGACATCGCCGCGCCACGCCATAAGTGTGAATTTCAGTGTAGCTTAGCGCCAGGCCCAGGGAGCTTCATCCGTGACTACGAATGTCCGAGAACCGCGTGCGGGCGGTAGGGTTCAGCCAGCGCCTTCAACTCCGCATCATCCAACTGAATCTCCAAGGCCTTCACGGCATCATCCAGATGGCTCATCTTACTCGCGCCAATAATGGGCGCGGTCACCCCCGGTTGCGCCAGCAACCAGGCCAGCGCGACCTGGGCATTATTCACCCCTCGCTTCCCGGCCACTTCCGTGACGCGGTCGACCACGGCGAAGTCGGACGGTGTGTAATAAAGTTCCTGCGCGTACTTGTCGGTCTTCGCTCGAAGCGTCTCGCCAAAATCCTCCTGGCGGCGTCCCCCCGCCAGAAATCCGCGCGCCAGCGGACTCCAGGGAATCAAACCGATCCTCTCCGCGCGGCACAGTAGATTCATTTCGCGTTCCTCCTCGCGATAGATCAGGTTATAGTGATTCTGCATCGTTACGAAACGCGACAGCCCGCGCTCCCGCGACGTGTAGAGCATCTTCGCAAACTGCCAGGCGAACATGGACGACGCGCCAATGTACAAGGCTTTTCCGGACTTCACCACATCGTCCAGGGCTTCCAGCGTCTCTTCGATTGGCGTCTCATAATCGAACCGGTGTATCTGATAGAGGTCCACATAGTTCGTGCCCAACCGGCGCAGGCTTTCGTCAATGGCGTGGGCGATATGCTTGCGCGAAAGACCGCGCTGGTTGGGATCGTCGCCCATGGGATTGAATACCTTCGTGGCAATCACCACCCGGTCGCGGGACGGCCCGAAATCTTTCAGCGCGCGGCCGAGTATCTCTTCGCTTACGCCCAGCGAATACATATCGGCGGTGTCGAAGAAATTAATGCCCAGTTCAACGGCCCGCTTGATGAAAGGCCGGCTTTCCTCTTCCTCCAGAACCCATTCACGCCATTTCTTCGACCCGTAGGTCATCGTCCCAAGGCAGAGACGGGATACCTTCAGGCCGGTTGAACCAAGGTTTACGTATTCCATTGCTCTACCATCTTAGTGTGGATCAGGCTCGCGGTTGCGATCGAACATCGCCTTCAGGCCCGCGCGCGGGCGAACCGACCATTTCCGGCACACCGATGAATCTTCACCTCACAGTCACTCCCCAGTAACTCGAAATTCATCGTTTTCTAACACTCCGCCGATATCCTGCTTAAGTTACCGTCTTGTCGATGAGTCGACCGTCTTCTCCAGCCACACGGGAGTTGTGGCCGTTGTCGTCTCAAAGACGGTCTTCAGGAACTAAATCTTAGAGGAGTTTGAATGACTTTCAGTCAACGAAAGGGATGGATGCGAAGTCTCGCGCCATGCCTGCTGATCAGCACATCGCTTTACGCGCAGCAGGCCGGTCAGACCGTACCCACCCAGGCAATCAGCACCACAGACGACATTGCAGCACTCAAGAAACAAATGGTAGAGCAGCAGAAGCAACTCGAACAGCTTCGCGCCGCTCTGCAAAAGCAGCAGGAATTGATCGACAAGGCCACGAAGCAAGCCGAAGAAGCTGCGAATCGCCGAGTCGTCCCCGCAGCGTCGCTCGGCGAAGTGGCCAGCACCACGCCCATTTTTCCGATGCCCGCCGTTGTCAATCCCCCGATGAACCCCGCACAAACAGCCAACGCCAGCCAAATGGGCCAGGGGCCGAGAAGTGAATCACCGCTCGGGTTCCAAATCGGCGGCGCGACATTTACGCCCCTCGGCTTCGTCGATTTCATCAGCGTTACGCATTCCACGGACGCCGGCAGCGGGATTGGCACCGGTTTCGGTGGGATTCCATTTTCAAACTCCACCGCCGGCGGTTTGTCCGAAACACACTTCAGCATGCAGAACTCTCGGGTGGGCTTACGCGTGGATTCAAATTATCTGGGATATCAAGTTCTGGGCTACCTGGAGACGGACTTCCTAGGAGCGGCGCCCACCAATCCTTTCGTCACGAGCAACTCCGACACGCTCCGCATGCGGCTGTTCTTTGTGGATTTGAAAAAAGACGCGTTTGAATTCACCGGCGGCCAAACCTGGTCGCTGATGACGCCGAACAGAACCGCCATCGGCGTGCTGCCCTCGGAGATCTTCTACTCGCAGGATATCGACACGAATTATCAATTGGGTCTCACCTGGGCACGCCAGGCGGGTGTTCGCTTTACCTGGAACCCCAACGAGAACTTCCATTGGGCCGTGGCGCTGGAAAATCCGGAACAGTATTCGGGCGCGGCGGTTACGTATCCCAAGAACCTGGCGACGATTGCCACCACCGAACTGGACAACAATGCCGGCGGCGTGGCAATTCCGAACCTGTTCCCGGACGTGATCTCTAAGATTGCGTTGGATGGCGGCAGCCCCGGCCATAAAGCGCATCTCGAAGTCACGGGCCTTTTGACCAACGTCCACACCTACAATTCCCTCACCACAGGGCCTGGCGCGGATAGCCATTTCACCAAAGTGGGCGGCGGCGCGGAGATCAACTTCAGCGTCGAAGCCAGCAAGCACTTCCGCTTCCTCTCCAATAACTACTACAGCGATGGCGGCGGCCGCTATGTCGGCACAGGACTCGCACCCGACGCAATTCTCGAAGCCAACGGCTCTCCGTCGCTGGTGCATTCCGCCTCGACGGTGGATGGCATCGAGATGCAGATCACCCCCAAGGCTCTCGTTTATGCCTATTACGGTGGAGTATACGTCGGTAAAGACACCGCCCTCGATCAGGACAACAAGACTTTGATCGGCTACGGCGTTGCCAATCAGACGTCGGCCAACCGCGCTATCCAGGAAGCAACTTTTGGAATTCAAAACAACTTCTGGAAGAGCCCGCAATATGGGTCCCTGATGCTGGCGCTCCAGTACTCGTATTTGACCCGCAATCCGTGGAACATCACCACCGCCGGCGCGCCGACGAGCGCCAATATGAACATTGGCTTCGTCGACCTTCGCTACACCCTGCCCTAATCTTTCCCGTTCGTGAAGGCGCTGATTAGTACGTCTACCTCAGCGCCTTCACCTTCACTTAAACCCGTAGTAGCCAATTTGTAACACTTCAATGACAGTCTTAAGAGAGGAAAAACGTCGATGAAACGACAGACAGTGGTTGGCCTGGCTCTGGTGGCCGGCCTTTTCGGGACGCTCGCGCTTGCGGAAACGCATATCGTGGCGGCGGGGGCGACGTTCCCATATCCTATTTACAGCAAATGGTTTAGCGAATTCAAGAGCGAGAAGGGAGTGGAAATCAATTACCAATCCGTGGGGTCTGGTGGTGGTATTTCCCAACTGACGCAGGGGACGGTGGATTTTGGCGCGTCCGATCGCCCTGTTACCGATGCCGAGATTGCAAAGATGAAGTCGAAACCGGTGATTTTTGCGACCGTCCTGGGTGGTATTGTCCCTACCTATAACGTGACAGGCATCACGAAAGACATGAAATTTACAGGCGAGGCGCTTGCCGACATTTTCCTGGGGACGATCACAAAGTGGAACGACCCGGCTCTGAAGGCGCTCAATCCGGGAGTGAATCTGCCGAATGCTGATATTGTAGTCGTGCACCGGTCGGACGGAAGTGGAACCAGCTTTGTGTTTACCGATTACCTGTCGAAAGTCAGCCCGCAATGGAAGAGCAAGGTCGGCGCGAATCAATCGCCCAACTTTCCTATCGGGCTTGCCCAGAAAGGGAACGAGGGCGTGGCGGGACTGGTGAAGCAGACTCCCGGCTCAATCGGTTATGTGGAGTTGAATTATGCCGTGCAAAACAAGATGGCTTACGGCGAGATGAAGAACGCGGCGGGTAACTTCCTGAAGGCGGACCTGGCTAGCGTTTCGGCAGCGGGCGCCACCGCCAAAACGCTGCCGGCTTCAATTACCAACGCGCCGGGCGCGAATTCGTACCCCATCTCGAGCTTCACCTACCTGTTGATTCCCAGCAAGATAGACGACGCGGCAAAGCGCGCGGCGATCAAAGACTTCCTCTCATGGATGCTGGTGAAAGGCCAGACCTATAACGAAGGTTTGGATTACGCGAAGCTGCCCGCCTCCATCGTGGCCAGCGAGCAAAAGCTGATCGCCGAGATCCACTAATTCGCTATGTCAAGCTCCGCTGCTGTTTCCCCCCCATCGGCTACCGGAGCAAAACCGACATTCTTTTCGCGGCTGAAGGGAGGCGACCAGGTAGCGTATTTGATTACTCTCCTGTTCGCCTCCATCGTCCTGCTGATCGCCGTTCTCATCGTCTACGTGCTGTGGCAGGAATCGAGCCTAGCTCGCCACAAGTTCGGCTTTGGCTTCTTCACTTCGCAGGCCTGGGACCACAACGAAGAGAACTATGGCGCGCTTCCCTTCATATACGGGACGCTGCTGACGTCGTTTCTGGCGCTTCTATTCGCTGTGCCGCTCGGGGTGGGCGCGGCCATCTTCCTCGCGGAGCTGGCGCCGCCAAAAATCTCGAATGCGCTCACTTTCATGGTGGAGTTGCTAGCCGCCGTACCCAGCGTCATCTACGGACTCCTGGCGATTTTCACGCTGGTACCGCTCATGCGGGATTACGTGGAACCCGCGCTCAAATCCACATTGGGGTTCACGCCGCTCTTTACGGGACCCGCGTATGGTGTAGGCTATTTGGCGGCGGGCGCGGTGCTCGCCATCATGACCTTTCCGTTCATTATTTCGGTTTCCCGCGAGGCACTCCTCGATGTCCCGCGGGAACAGCGTGAAGCCGCGCTGGCTCTCGGTGCGACTCGCTGGGAAGCCACGTGGCAAGCGGTTGTGCCCTTCGCCAAACTCGGAATCATGGGCTCCATCTTTCTCGGCCTGGCGCGCGCGCTGGGAGAAACCATGGCGGTTACCATGGTGATAGGCAACGTGCCGAAGATCAGCGCGTCGCTTCTGTCGTCCGGATATACGATTGCGTCCGTGATCGCCAACGAGTTTGCCGAGGCCAGCAGTGATATATTTCGCGAATCGCTCATCTTTCTGGCTTTGGTCCTATTCCTGCTGACTATTGTGATTAACGGAGCCGCACGCCTTTTGATCATTGCCACGACGCGCAAGGGGTCATCCTAAAATGTCCAGACTTGCCTGGAGAAACTTCGTCAACGAAGTGATGCTTTCGCTCACCGCCGTTTGCACCCTTCTGACGGTTTCGACGTTGATCCTGATTTTGGGTTATCTGATCTGGAATGGCGGCAAGTCGCTCAACTGGGCTTTCTTCACCCAACTGCCTAAAGGTCCCGGTGAAGTGGGCGGCGGCATGGCGAACGCCATCGTCGGCACGGCTAAACTCGTCGGCCTCGCATCCGCGATTGGAATCCCCATCGGTTTCATCGCCGGCATTTACCTTTCTGAGTTCGGCGGAGTGACTTTCCCTTTCATCATTCGCTATGTGGCCGATCTTTTGAACGGCGTTCCCTCGATCGTGGTTGGAATCTTTGCGTACGCCATTGTGGTCCTGCCGCTCAAGCATTTCTCGGCCTGGGCCGGTTCGGTGGCGCTCGCCGTTATGCTGATCCCGGTCGTGGTGCGCAACACGGAACAGTTCCTGCAAGGCGTTCCGCAGAGCCTCCGCGAAGGAGCACTCTCGCTGGGCGCCAGCAAATGGCGGACGATCGTCACAGTGGTCGTACCGGCATCCATCAGCGGCATTCTTACCGGCATCATTCTCGGCGTGGCCCGGATCGCGGGAGAGACCGCGCCACTTATCTTTACCAGTTTTGGAAATCAGTTCTGGAGCAGTGGCTTCAACGAGCCCACCTCCTCGCTCCCTGTAATGATCTATAACTACGCCATCTCGCCCTACGACGACTGGCATCGCCAAGCGTGGGCGGCCGGATTAGTGCTCCTCGCGCTCGTTCTTGTTTCCAATATCCTAGCAAGAGGAATTCTGGGCCGCGGCACGGCAGCGAATCGCGCATAAACGTGGACAAAGCAGAAGATGGCAACCATACCTGAACGGAAACTCGACATGGCAAGCATGCGAACCTTTAGTCCCGCTGGCACACAACAAGCCAGCGCGGCTACCACCAAAATCGAATCCCGGAACCTAAACTTCTATTACGGGACCTACAAGGCGCTCTCGGATGTTTCGCTCGCCGTCGCGCCGAACAGCGTCACGGCTCTCATCGGCCCCTCGGGATGCGGCAAAAGCACCTTCCTGCGCACACTGAACCGTATTAGCGAAACCATCAAGAACACGCGCGTGGAAGGTGAAGTTCTGCTCGACGGCGCCAGCATCATGGATTCCGACGTCACCGCGCTCCGGCGCAGAGTCGGCATGGTCTTTCAACGCCCCAATCCATTTCCGAAATCGATCTACGACAACATCGCTTACGGCCCCCGCATCAATGGCATGAAGGGCAAGATGGACGATCTGGTTGAAACCGCACTGCGGCGGGGCGCGCTTTGGGAAGAGGTGAAGGACAAATTGAACAAGTCCGCTTATGCCCTATCCGGCGGGCAGCAGCAGCGTCTGTGTATCGCGCGCGCCATGGCAGTTGAGCCCGAGGTGATCCTGATGGATGAGCCATGCTCAGCCCTCGACCCCATCGCTACCGCTAAGATCGAAGAGCTGATTTTCAACATCAAGAACCAGACTACTGTCGTCATCGTCACGCATAACATGCAACAAGCCGCCCGGATTGCGGATAAGACCGGCTTCTTCCTGATGGGGAAGATGATCGAGTTCGGTCCCACCGATCTCATCTTCAAGAACCCCTCGAAAAAGGAAACCGAAGACTACATCACCGGGCGGTTTGGATAATGGACAACACTTCACGCAGCCGTCCGTTCGACGTGGAACTCGACCAGCTCAAAAGCATGCTCCTCGAAATGGGAGCGCTGGTGGCGTCGTCGGTTCACCGCAGCATTCTCGCGCAGACCGAACGCAGTGAAGACCTAGCGCACCAGGTGCTGCGGGATGAATCACGCATCGATCTGGCGGAGATTCAAATCGACGATTTCGCAACGAAACTGATCGCTACCCAGCAGCCCGTGGCGCGCGATATGCGGCTCATCGTGGCAACGATCAAGATCAATACGGAACTGGAGCGGATGGGCGACCTGGCCGTGAACATCACGGAACGCTCTCTTGCCATGATGCATCTTCCCCGCATGGAAGCCGGGCTCTATTCGGATATCGTGGAACTCGCCTCGCTGGTGGAGCACATGGTGCTCAGCGTCCTCGACGCCTTCGTGAAACAGGATGCGGAGGCCGCGCGGAACATGATGGCGTCGGATGATGCGGTGGACAGGCTTCGCTCCAAGATCGGCAACGAGCTGATCGAGCGCATGCAATCGAATCCGGAGACCATCCCGCGCGCGCTGAATCTGATGTTCAACTCACGCAGCTTAGAGCGCATTGCGGACCACGCCACCAATATCGCCGAAGAGGTGATCTTCTTCGTCAACGGCACCGACGTCCGCCACCGCTTCGGCGCCACCAGGGGAATGGAAGGGCTGGGCGCTCCGGTGCTCGACACGCAGAGCGGTTAAAGGCCGGGTTTCGCTGGGCCTGTGGAGGTCTTGGCAAGGCTTACTCGTAATGGGTCCACATTCTTAACACTTTGACGACGGCGGTCGTCCTCGATTACCTGATAGACCAGCCGGTGCTGAAGATTAATGCGCCGGGAATACGATTCCTTTAGATCTCCAACGAGTTTCTCAACCGCAGGCGGCGTGCGGCATGCATCCTCAGCCAGAATGTCGAGCACTCTTTCCGCCTTCGGTCGAAGCCCCGCCGAATCGAGCCGGCGGGCATCTTTCTGGGCTTGTTTAGTGAAGACGACCCGCCAGAGTTTCACCAACCGGGCTCGTTACTGCATTGGTCGACGCACGTCGAGAGTCCTTCAACGCTCGATTCTCTCATGCCCGGGATCGACAATAGATACAGGGTTTCCTGGAATCGCGTTCCAATCTTGTTCTCCCACGAGCACAGCATTCGAACGCGTCCCGGTGATTAGCACGGGGTCATGATCGCCAGCCGCTTCATCGAGAAGCCCGGACAGCCGCTCCCGTGCTTGGCTACGTCCATGCTTGTCACAGCCATAACGGTACGCCTCTCCGTGGATCAAGCCAAGTCCCTCGATCCGAGTTGAGTCGCTAACGAATATACGAGCTAAGCCTGTGGCCAGTTACCCGCGATCCAATTGCTGCCGAATCTCGTCGGGATACAGCGGCTTCAACTCAGGGTATGCCTCAGCAAGCCGGATCAGGTCAAGTTCGTCCTTCTTGCGCTTGCTCAGCCGCCGCCGGGGATCGCCGTACGCCCAGAGTTTTCCTCGCGTAACATCCTCCAGACAGGCGATTTTCACCCGGATTCCCAGAACCTCGGCTTCTATCGCGCGCGGCAGGAACGCCTGGTATCTTTCGTCCGTCGTGAACTGAATACGCAGTTGGCTCTCCGGGGCCATCGCGTTCACTGAATATGTATGCTGTTCGATCTTGAAGCCCTGCGCGCGGAGTTTTGCCCCGAGGTTGTTCAGCCCTGATGAGATCACCACCATGTCGGCGTCCAGGGTGTAGACTGGCTCGACGAAACAGTTGACTGCGAGCCCGCCGATCAAGCAGTACGGCCCCAACGCTTCACAGGCTGCGATCATGCGCGCGAAGTCGGTAGCGCCTCCATGGGTTGTCAGTTCGTACGCCTCCACCGCAGTCACAACCTCAGTGTCGCACGCAGCCAAGGGATTGCGTCCGCCCGTACAGGTCGGGCGGCACCCGGTTCAAACGGAAAATGACGCGCAAGTTCGCCTTCACCGTCACTGACCAAGGGTCCCCGGAAGTCACCCTTCAACGCGTGCTGGCGGTAGCCCCGGGAAATCAAGCGCTCGCCGCGACGTAGTCGCATCGAGTCTGGCAGCGGGTGAATTAGCTCAGATTCGGCTTTATTGCTGTAACCCGATGTCTTCCTGCAAGAGCACCTCGGATTTCGCCAATAAAGAAGGCACGACCCACCCTCTACGAAACGCCAGAGTCGATGGGCCAAAGCCAAGCACGAATCCATCATCAACAAACGAAACCGGCGCCCCCGCTTCCGTAATCTTTCCGTCAAGCGTGACGTGCGTGGGCTTGTCAAGAAAGACTCCGCACCCGTACTCCGCTATCTCTGCGAGTTTCTTTCGTAACGCTACTCCCGTCATCAAACGCGCCGCTCTGTAGTCCTTCAGGCATCCAGGGTCGTTTGCGAATAAGCCGGTTGCGGTGAGCCCTCTTCCTCGTACCAGCCGTACTCCGGATTTTATGGCGATGTCGACGGAAGAGATGCCGTCGGCGGTATAGGGATACGGGGAAAGGAATGCTCTCCATGCCTCATGGGTAGATCCGTTCTCACACGGGAACCTATAGCAGACATTCGGGACTTCGAAGCTGTAAGTATTCCCGTTTGGCGTGCGAATCGAAACCTCCAGGGTAATGAGCGCTAACGGAGCATCCGAGATATTTCTTACTTGCGCTCGAAAGTCGGACGCAAGCGCTCCGTCCGAACGCTTGGCAAACAAACGCACCCCGTCTACCTGGAGCGTCTTGCGCCCATGCCTGTCAAGTAGAACGGTCGGACCCTCCCCGAACAACGACAGCGCCGCTCCTGCCCAGATCGCGCGTCGGCACCACCTGCGAATGCCGCTGCAGCACCTCCTCCTTCAACCATCCAGCCTACGCCATTCTTTGACTAAGGGGATACGGCAAGTTTGGATGTCCAGCCGCTCGTAAAGCCGCCTTAACCCTCGATGCTCAAAGCTCCTGATCGTGAGGGTACCACCGTCAAATGCAACTTATAAGTGGCCGCTAGCGCCAGCCTTGTTGCATCTCCGCCAGCACTTTCGACCCAGGGCACAATTTCTCATACGGCACCTTGGTCAGCGCATGGGCGGGCGTGTGATTCAATTCATGCAACTCCGGTCCGGCTTCATTCACATACAGCAGACCGGTCACGATTTTGCCCGTTCCCGCATGTTCTTCCAGGTACCGTGAAACGGCCGACCGGTTCGTGGGATCGTAACCCTCCGGCGTTTGCTTGAACCTCACGACACTGCCATCATGTAGCGTGACCGCAATCTCGCCGGCTGTTCCGATCTCGGCCAGAATCTCGCGAGCGGGCGGAACAAAATCCATTTGCGTCGCCTCGATCTGGTGTTGCCGGGTGTAGAGATAGCTCTTCGTGGAACCGTTATGGTCATTGAACGTGACGCACGGCGAAATGATATCCACCATCGCGAAGCCGCGATGCTCAATCGCCGCTTTCAATATCGGCACAAGTTGTTCCTTGTCGCCGGAGAAACCGCGCGCCAGAAATGTCGCGCCCAAGCTCAGGCCCAATAGCATCGGATCAATCGGCGACATCTGGTTCGCCTCGCCGCGCTTGCTCTTCGAGCCCACGTCGGCGGACGCGGAGAACTGGCCCTTCGTTAGCCCATACACACCGTTATTCTCGATTAGATAAACCATGCGCAGATTTCTGCGGATGGCATGGCACAGATGCCCCAGCCCGATCGACAAGGAATCGCCGTCGCCCGAAACACCGATATACAGCAGTTCGCGGTTAGCCGCGTTCGCGCCGGTCGCGATCGGAGGCATGCGGCCATGCGCGGAATTGAAACCGTGCGCGCCGTTGACGAAGTACGCCGGAGTTTTCGACGAGCACCCGATGCCGCTCATCTTGGCCAGCATGTGCGGTTCAATCGAAAGTTCCCACAGGGCGCGTACAATGGCCGCGGTGACGGAATCATGTCCACATCCCGCGCACAGCGTGGACATCACGCCTTCGTAATCGCGCTGCTTCAGGCCAATCTGATTGAGTTGCGCGCTCGGGTGAGCAACTCTTGGTTTGGCAATGGATGGCATCGGTTAGCTCCTCGCTCGCGCGCCAACAGGGACCGGCGTCTGATCCATCCGCGTCACCACCTGCTCGACAACGTGTCGCGCGCTCAGCGGAAATCCGCCATAGACCAACACCGATTGCAGCTTCTCTTTCGAAATCGAAGTCTCGAGGGTCAGCATCGACCGCAACTGCGCGTCCCTGTTTTGCTCGACGATGAAGTTGGTTTCATGCGCATTCAGAAACGCCTCGATCTCCGGACCAAACGGAAACGCACGCACGCGCATGAAGTCCGCCCGTATCCCGCGCCGCGCCAGTATTTCGACAGCCTCGCGCACCGCCGCATCGCAGCCGCCCAGCGTCACAATTCCCACTTCCGAGCCACGGCCTTCAATCACCGCCGCCGGAACAAACGAAGCCGCCGCGCGGTGTTTCTTCAACAGCCGGTCCAGCACTTCCTGATATTCAGCCGGGGTCTCGGTGTAATTACCGAACTTGTTGTGTCCGGAACCACGCGTGAAATAAGCGCCCTTGGGATGCACTCCGGGCAGCGTCCGAGGCGCTACCTGCGTCCCGTTTTCGGCCATGTAGCGTTCAAACCGGGGCAGCGCTTCAATCTCTTCGCGGCTCAGGATTCGGCCGCGATTGGGACGATACGAATCGTCCCATTTGAGTTCGGGAATCACCCAGTCGTTCATACCAATATCGAGATCGGACACCATGATCACCGGTGTTTGAAACTGCTCGGCTAGGTCGAATGACTTCGCCGCGAACTCAAAGCACTCGCCGGGATTCGCGGGCAGCAACAAGATATGCTTCGTATCGCCGTGCGACGCATACGCGCATTCCAGCAGATCCGATTGCTGCGTGCGCGTCGGCATTCCGGTGGACGGACCTACGCGCTGCACGTCCACCAGCACTACCGGAATTTCCGCGTAGTAAGCCAACCCAAGCAGTTCGTTCATCAACGAAATCCCGGGACCAGCGGTCGAGGTGAACGCGCGCGCGCCGTTCCACATGGCGCCGATCACCATACCGATCGCCGCCAGTTCATCCTCTGCCTGCAGGATGATGTAGTTGTTCACGCCCGTTTCGGGATCTTTCCGGTACTTCTCGCAAAGACTCTTAAAACCGTCCATCACCGAAGTCGCCGGCGTGATGGGATACCACGCAGCCACGGTTGCGCCCGCATAAAGGCAGCCGAGCGCTGCCGCGGTATTCCCGTCAATCAGCACTTTGCCCACGTTGGCGTTCATGGTTTCCATGTGAAAAGGCAGCGGACAGGTGAAATGCTTCTGCGCGTAATCGGAACCCAGGCGCAGCGCGCGCACGTTAGAATCGCGCAGCGCGGGCTTGCGCGAGAAACTCTCCGCCAGCAGCGCTTCCACAATGGTCTGGTCGATATTCAACAGCGCCGCCAGCGCCCCGGTGTAGGCGATGTTCTTCATCAGCGTGCGCTCGCGCGGCTCGGCGAAAGCTTCGTTGCAAATCTCGGCAAAAGGGATGCCGATGAAATGAACATCGTCGCGCAGAAGAGACCCATCGAGAGGCCACGACGAATCGTAGAGCACGTAGCCGCCGGAGCGCACCTCGTGGACATCCCGATCATAGGTCTGCGCATTCATCGCGACCATCAGATCGTAGTCCAGCGCGCGTGCCACGTGGCCGTCGCGATTGACGCGGATTTCATACCAGGTGGGCAATCCCTGGATATTCGAGGGGAAAAGATTCTTCCCTGAAACCGGAATGCCCATGCGAAAAATGGCTTGCAGAATTAAGCCATTGGCGCTTGCCGATCCGGTTCCATTGACGTTCGCCAGTTTCATGGCGAAATCGTTTACGCGGGCACTAACGTGGTGTTCCACTCTGGGGTTCCTGAAGCTTGAGAGATGAGGATTTCAAATTTCTGCATATCCCACGCAGCCGTGGGACAGCGCTCGGCGCAAAGGCCGCAGTGCACACAGACATCCTCATCCTTCGCCATAATGCGCCCGGTCTGGGGCAACGGCGCGGAAACATAAAGGGCCTGATCGAGATTGAAGGCGGGAGCAGAAAGACGCGTTCGCAAATCTTCCTCTTCCCCGTTCGGCGCAATCGTCAGGCAGGCCACCGGACAAATATCGATGCAGGCATCGCACTCAATACAACGTTTGGGGGTAAAAACGGTTTCAATATCGCAGTTCAGGCAGCGCTGCACTTCGCGCGCGGTCTGTTCCGCGCTAAAGCCCAACTCCACTTCCACATTCAACTCGCGGAAGCGCTCGGTCAAATCCACATGCTGCATCTTCTGCCGCGCCGATGGATTGTAATCGTTGTGATAGCTCCACTCGCTCATCCCCATCTTTTGGGTGATGAGATTGACGCCGGGAGCCGGCCGCTCCGTCACAGCACTACCATGGCAGAAGTTGTGAATCGAAATGGCGGCCTGGTGCGCCTGTTCCACGGCCCAAATAATGTTCTTCGGGCCGAGGGCCGCGTCACCGCCGAAGAATACATTCGGAAGCGTGGATTGCAGGGTGGTTTCATTCACCACCGGCATGTCCCATTTATCAAATTCAATGCCCAGATCGCGCTCAATCCACGGGAACGAATTCTCCTGCCCGATGGCGAGAATCACATCGTCCGCGGGCAGAAAGATGGTATCGATCGTCTTCGATTTGCGCGCCTGCTCGTCCCATTCGAGCCGTTCGAATTCCATCCCAATCAGCTTGCCGTTCTCCAGCACGAAGCGGCTGGGAGCATGGTTGATCAGGATCTCCACGCCTTCTTCTTCCGCGTCCTCTAACTCCCATGGAGAAGCCTTGAAGAAAGTGCGCGGACGGCGCGCCATCACTTTAATGTCTTTGCCGCCGAGGCGGCGGGATGTACGGCAGCAATCCATCGCCGTATTGCCCACGCCGATGATCAGCACGCGTTCGCCGATCGATTCGATGTGCTTGAACGCCACGCTCTCGAGCCAGTCAATCCCGATGTGGATTCGATCCGTCTGATAGCGGCCGGGAATCTCCAGATTCTTGCCGCGGGGAGCGCCCGTTCCCACAAACACCGCGTCGAAGTTGTCACGCAACAAAGAACGCATACTATCGACTGGCGTGTTGTAACGGATGTCTACGCCCATGTCGAGGATCACGCCGGTCTCTTCGTCAATGATGGTGCCGGGAAGGCGGAACGCCGGAATATTCGAGCGCATCAATCCGCCGGCCTGCGGCAGTTTCTCGAACATCGTGATCTGGTAGCCCAGGGGCATCAGATCGTTCGCCACCGCGAGCGACGCCGGGCCCGCACCGATGCAGGCTAGCCGTTTGCCATTCTTCTTCTGAGGAATACTTGGGAGGAGGTGCGAGATGTCGCCCTTCAAATCCGACGCTACGCGCTTCAGGCGGCAGATGGCGACGGGCTTGGCGTCTTCTAACCGTCCGCGGCGGCAAGCCGGTTCGCAGGGACGGTCGCATGTGCGCCCCAAAATCGCCGGAAACACGTTCGATTCGCGGTTCAACATGTACGAATCGGTGTAGCGGCCTTGTGCGATCAGCCGGATGTATTCCGGAACATTGGTGTGGGCGGGGCAGGCCCACTGGCAGTCAACAACTTTGTGAAAGTAATTAGGATCCTGGACGTCTGTCGGTTTCAATGAATCACCGGGTTCCGCAAGAACGGAGCTGAAGGAAAACTTCAGAATTCTCTATTGTATGCTTCCGCCCTATATGACGCAACCGGAACGCGAGTTTACGATGATTGCGTCCGCCAAACGTCTCGCCTCCGGAGCGGGGACTATTTCAGAGGAAGGATGCGAGCGCGCGGTGGCCCGGACCAGTCAAGTGACATGATCGCGCCGGCATTTAGCTCGTGCTCACAGGCGGCAATGGCGAGCAAGAGGGCCTTCCCGCGCATTTCTGGAGTGAGAGGTTCACCGCGAAGCAGAATTACACTTGGCCCCGAAGCCAGAGTGTGGGCCAGAATTCGCGGAAAATCGAGGTCGTTGGTGAGAACCATTTCGCCGTGCTCGCGAGCCCAGGGGCGTGAGGGTCATATCGACCAAGAACCGCATCAACTGGCGAGAGGGAACTCGCGGCCCTCAGCCAGATTAGCGGCAAAAGCAAGAGCCTCGCGGATATCCGGCTCCTCGAGGTAGGGGAAGTCAGCGAGAAGGTCGTCGATGGTTTGTCCAGCGGCCAGTGCCCCGACGATCATGCTGACGGTGACGCGCATTCCTCGTATGCAAGGTTTCCCGCCCATTACTTCAGGGTTGACTGAAATGCGATGGAACTGCTGCACATCGTTAGAGTAGCATTGGGTTAGAGTAGCATTGGGGTGAGAGGCGTACGGTTCGTCAGAGGGCCACCCGACGCTTCGATTCTAACCAAATTCAGCCAATGCCACAAACGATGCGCCTCGCTTTGGCCATTCTGTTCGCCGCCGCAGTGTTCTTCCTGTTTGGCATCGTCGCCCAGGCCCCCGACCACCATGAAGTCGACTTCTATTCGTTTTGGGCCGGTGCGCGGCTCGTGGGACCGGATCTCTACAGCCCCGCAAGAGTCGCGGCCGTGCAACAAGCCGAATCGCCCCAGGTGCATGGCAAGAGCTTCATTCGGCCTCCGTTTTATGCCGTCGCGCTCTGGCCATTGGGACGCCTTCCCTTCGCCACGGCTTTTGTCGCGTGGCAAGCGCTCAATATCTCGGCGATTCTGCTCAGCATCGGATTGTGGAGATTTCGGCCTTCGTCCTATTTGGCATGCGCTCTGTTTCCGCCGCTCTGGTCGTGTTTGAGACTGGGACAGGACGCGCCGCTTCTGCTACTCCTCGCCATCTGCGCGGCCATCCTGATCGAACGGAAGCGGGAGTTGTTTGGCGGCGCCGTTCTCGCGCTGTTTGTGGCCAAACCGAATCTGGTCCCGCTGATTCCGTTTCTGCTTCTGGTTCAAAAGCGTTATCGCGCGCTGAGCGGTTTTCTTGCCGGCGGCATTGCGCTCTATCTGATCTCCAGCATCGCCATGGGTTTCGACTGGCTGATCGGCTACACCCGAGCCGTATTCGGAAACGAAGACACAATTTCGCCGCAGATCCCCGGGTTGGCCGGTCTGTTCAACCTGGCTCACGCGCCCAAGTGGTGTGCTTATATTGGGCTCATTATCGGCGCGGGCATGATTTTCCACTACGGTCGAAAAGCTGCGTGGATGCATGCACTGGCTTTCACTCTCACCATCGCCGTGGTGTTTGCGCCGCGTTCCATGATTTACGATTTGGTCCTTCTTATACCTGTGCTGCTGCTTTGTTTCGCACCGTGGATCGTGTCGCTACTGGGCGTCGCATTGGTCACCGTGTTGTTCCCGCCATTGCCCATCATCGGCGAACTCTCGGCCGTTGCCATTTCGTGGATGGTCCGACCCCGTGCCGTAAAAGCAAGCCCCGTGCTGTTACCATAAACTTTCCTTTTCATGTTTCGCTTTGAAACCGCCGGCGAATCGCACGGCGAGTGCCTGGTCGCCACACTCACCGGATTGCCCGCGGGCATTCCCCTCTCACTCGAACGCATCAACCACGAACTCTGGCGGCGCCAGCAGGGCTTTGGACGCGGCGGCCGGATGAAAATTGAGACCGACCGCGCCGAGATTGTTGCCGGCATGCGCCACGGTGCGACCATCGGTTCTCCCATTGCCATCATCATCCGCAACGCAGATTGGAAAAACTGGACCGAATCGCTGCCCGTCGAAGGAAGTGACGCGCATCACAAGCCCGTCGAGAGGCCCCGGCCCGGCCACGCCGACCTCGCCGGCGTCATCAAGTACAACCTGCCCGATGCCCGTTACATTCTGGAACGCGCGAGCGCCCGCGAAACGGCTGCCCGCGTGGCCGTGGGCGCAATCGCCAAGGCGTTTCTCGCGGAGTTCGGCTGTTCCGTTCTCAGCCATGTGGTAGCAGTGGGGCGATACCAGATGCAGCGGCCTGTCGCCTGGGACGAGATTGAAGCGCTCAGCCTCAAGCCCGACGTTCTTCTCGGCTGCGTCGACGCGCAAGAAGAAGCGCGCATGAAGGAAGTAGTGGACGAAGCCTACCGGACGGGCGACACCGTGGGTGGAGTTTTCGAAGTGGTGGCGCGTGGAGTTCCCGTGGGACTTGGTTCGCACATCGCATGGGACACGCGGCTCGACGGCAAGCTCGCACAAGCCATCGTTTCCATCCAGGCCGTGAAAGGCGTGGCCATTGGAGCGGCGGAAGAAGGCTCGTCCGATTTTGGCTCGAAGGTGCAGGACACCATTCACTACCGCAAGCCGGAGCGCGAATTCTTTCGCGGCGACAATCGCGCGGGAGGCGTTGAAGGCGGCATGTCCAACGGCCAGGAGATTCGCGCGCGCGGATTCCTAAAGCCGATATCGACACTGCGCCGGCCGCTGGAATCGGTGGATTTGGTGACGCGCGATCCCGCGCTGGCGGCCTATGAGCGCTCCGATATCTGCGTCGTGCCTGCGGCTGGAGTGATCGGCGAAGCGATGGTGGCGATTGTGCTGGCGCAGGCGTTTCTAGAAAAGTTTGGCGGGGATTCGCTGGGGGAGACCAAGCGGAATTATACGGGATATTTGGAGCAGGTAAGAAACTACTGACCAAAGCTGCAGCGGGCAGGCGAATCGCCTGCCCCACATTACTACCTACTACTGCGGAATGGTCCAGATAAACAACCCGCTCGTATTGTCATCGACTGCGGCTAACTGACCCGGACTCGCAACCAATCCGAACGAACCACCCTGGTTCGGATCGACGCTCAGTTCCTTCACAAACTGACCCGCCGTCGTGAACTCAACGATCTCGCTCGGCTGAGTCGAATCGGAATTAATCACGTCAGCATTGCTCACGAGTAAGTCGCCGTTGGGGGCCTGGGACATCA
>Ga0302140_10002347_pt1 | contig 24588 bp, 23 predicted proteins | sample I_Bog_E1_1_FD_202095 | JGI IMG/M metagenome (GOLD analysis project Ga0302140, IMG submission 202095) | Peat permafrost microbial communities from Stordalen Mire near Abisko, Sweden - I_Bog_E1_1 | ecosystem: Environmental > Terrestrial > Soil > Wetlands > Peat | place: Sweden: Abisko, Stordalen... | reverse complement strand
CTGCGCCAATTGTATGAGGAGATAACAGAATTTTAAAAATTTAAAAAACAAGAAAATGAGACCATATTTTAATAGAAAGAAATTATTTTTTATCCCGCTGGCGATAGTAGCATTTGGTGCACTCGCCGGATTTGTGGTAATGGGTTTGTGGAACGCGCTGATGCCGGTGATCTTTCACCTCGGCGTGATCACCTTCTGGCAGGCCCTGGGCATATTCGTCCTTTGCAAAATACTATTCGGATTTGGCAAAGGTGGTCCTGGTGGCTGGCGTGGCAGAGGCGCATGGGGCCACCGCATGGAAGATCGTTTTAAAAACATGACGCCCGAAGAACGCGAACAGTTTAAAGCGAAATGGCAGGAAAAATGCGGCCATGGCCGCTGGGGGCATCGCCACGATTACCCGCCATTTAGCGCTGAATGGGATAAAAAGGCCCCTGAGGCCGAAAAGCCGGCCGAATAAAGCAGTGTGTGGTGAATGGTGGGTAGTGAGTAGTCGGATCGAAATATTCACTACTCACCATCCACAACTCACACTACTAATGACCAATGACCAATGACTAATGACCGCTGACAAAATGGAAATATTCATCTTCACCACAAGCGTTGAAAAACCCGAGCAGGTTACCGAAATAAAGCCATTGCTTACTTCCGTTCCGGCTATCACCGGCTGGAACTTTGACCTGGAGGATTGCGACAATATTTTAAGAATTGAAGCTGACCACATTTCGCCCCGCTACATCGAATCGCTGTTGCACACTGCTGGTTTTGACTGCCGCGAACTGGAATATTAAAATGAAAGCTTCAACGGAAAGAATGGTCATCCGCTGGGTGCATATACTGTTAAGCATCCCGGTTATCGGCTATATTTATGGGCCGGTGGCGCACCTGCATTACGCCGCCAATGCGGTGAGGTGGATTTTCTTCCCTATAATCGTGCTCAGTGGCTTCTGGCTTTGGAAAGGGCACTGGTTTAAAAGGTTATGGAAACGGCAGCCCGCCAAAGCTAGCCGGGCGCGAAACGCGCTTTCAGCCTAAACCTCCGTTTACTTTATACTACCCAGGAACCACGCCCGGTTTTTTTCATTCGGAATGCCGGCAATATTCTCCCAATTTAATTGCTAAATTATTCTGTAACAATTCTATATCATTTGCGTTTTTGTGCCGCCCGGACACGATAAGTTTAAACTAATAGTTTTTATTTGGGTCGGGGCAGGGTGTGTATAACCGAAAAAAAATCGTTCCTGGTTAAACCTTCGGGCATAACGGCTGTCATAACACGTTTCTTGCCGATAGCGTATTGTTTATGCTGACCAAATAATTGCCGGGACTGCTTGAAGACACTTAAATATATCATCCTGTTAACGGCAATATTTGGTTGCCTCACGGCATTCGGGCAGCGGCCACGATCTGCGATATTAGGAGACGTACAAAGAAAGAATACGGACACGCTGGTTGTTGATTCGGCCAAACAAAAGGACCTGATCGACATCATCCAAAAAATCCTCGACAAAAACATATCGCCTGACAAACGGGCCAAACCGGGGAAGGCCAGCATTTCAGTCATTCCGTATGTGGGGTATTCTTTGTCGACAGGACTGATCGCTGATGTCAGCTCCGTTGTTGGCTTTTATACCGCTGCGGACCATCACCAAAATCTGTCGGTGATTGCGAATGATGTCGGCTTCGACTCTAAAATCCAAAAGCTTTTCCGTACAAGGTCGGAAATTTGGAGCGCTGACAACGGCTATAAGTTTGTAAGCGACCTGCGTTTCGAGGTATATCCAACCGATACTTATGGGCTGGGTACATTTACTTCTCTTTCCACCGATAATGACATTTCCTATGATTATATAAGGGTTTACGAAACCGTCCTGAAAAAAGTCACGGACGATTACTATGTGGGCGGGGGCTACAACTTTGATTATCATTCTGATATCAAGGCAAGCGGCAACGCCAACGGTACAGAGTCGGATTTTATGAAATATGGAGAGACCAGGCGCTCAACTTCCTCCGGAATAAACCTAACCTTGCTGTACGATAGTCGTCAAAATCCGATTAACCCGCTAAAAGGAACTTATGCGAACCTGATCTTACGGCAAAACCTCACTTTTTTGGGCAGTAATGACAGTTGGGAACAAGTTCAGTTTGATTTAAGGAAGTATATCAGGCCATCAGCTCAATCGAACAATGTACTGGCATTTTGGGCAATTGCCGCCTTCACCGGTGGTAAAGCGCCTTATCTTGACCTTCCTTCCACCGGGTCGGATATGTACAATAACAGTGGGCGCGGCTATGCCATCGGCCGGTACCGCGGCAAAAATGAACTGTATTTCGAGACCGAGTACCGCTTTGGACTTACGCGAAATGGCTTGCTCGGGGCTGTTTTATTTGCCAATGGCGAAAGCTTTTCGGGCCTGCAAAGCAGGGCTTTCGAAGGCCTTGCCCCGGCTGCCGGTACGGGCATCCGGATAAAAATTAACAAACATTCCAATTCAAATATTTGTATTGACTACGGTGTAGGTGTAGGCGGGTCGAGGGGATTTTTTGTAAACCTGGGTGAGGTGTTTTAAGCTTTGAATGCTATTTTGCGACCGAATATCATCGTAACTTCAGATTTATACGTTTATTTTAAAAAAAAGACGCTCTATTTTGAAAACACGCAAATATTTAATCCTTACCATTTTAATTCTTAGTTTTTTAAGGGTAGCGGCGCAGCAGGATACGTCATCCCCTGGTAAAAATAATATCGGCGGAGTGCCTGCGCCGATAGTTGATTCAACCAAACAACGGGATGCTATCGATTACCTGTTAAAGATTATCAGGAAAGATACCAGCAGTAAATCAAGACTGCATGCTAAAAAATTGGTTTTTTCGGTAGTGCCCGCCGTTGGCTTATCGCTTACAACAGGTTTTGCCGCTGACATTACAGCTAACGTGGCATTTTATACCAGCACCGACCATTCAAATAATCTGTCCGCTATCGACCTGGAAACGGTTTACGACACAAAAAATCAAAAAATATTTGCGAGCCGCTCTGAAGTATGGTACGATAAAAACAACTATAAGCTGATAACCGATGTTCGCTGGGAGGCTTATCCAATTGACACGTACGGGCTTGGTAGTGCAACAACTACCGCAACGACAGACCCGTTGGTTTATAATTATACCAGGCTATACGGCACTTTTTTTAAGAAAATTACCGGTGACCTGTATGGCGGCCTTGGGTATGACTTTGATTATCACTATAACATTACCCAAGAGGGAAATATGAATAACACCATTTCCGACTATACGAAATACGGCTTCTCTACCACTTCAACCTCCTCGGGAATACTAATCAACCTTTTGTTTGACAACCGGCAAAACCCAATTAACCCGCTTAACGGCGGATATGCATCGGTGATCTACCGCGACAACTTTTCGTTTTTGGGCAGCGACAGCCGTTGGCAGGAATTGGCAATGGATTTCAGGAGGTATTTCAGGGTGTCGCCTGACAATTATAATATCATTGCACTTTGGAGTGTCCTGGAATTTACCAACGGAAATGTCCCATATCTTGATTTGCCCTATACCGCCTCCGACACTTATAATAATGGCGGGCGCGGCTACCCCGAACAAAGATTCAGGGGAAAAAATGAACTGTATTTAGAAGGTGAATACCGCTTTGGCATATTAAGGAACGGACTTTTAGGCGGGGTGGTTTTTGCCAACAGTGAAACGTTTTCGGGGTTAAGCAATGGTTTTCAGCGCATTGCGCCTGCAGTTGGTACGGGAATCAGGATAAAAATCAATAAACATTCCGACACCAATGTTTGTCTGGACTATGCATACGGCGTTGGCTCGCGCGGGCTTTTTGTTAATCTTGGCGAGATGTTTTGATGTACCTGAAGACTCAACAGCGATAAAATTTTATTTTTTACCTGTTTTTTAAAACAAACTTGTTTCATTTGTATGGTGTATTGAGGAGTTGATTGAGTTGAATACGTTGGATTAAGTTGATTGAGTTAAAATAATCGACCTGCAACTTAATCAACTCAATCAACCTAATCAACTCAATCAACCAATAAATGAAATACTGCCTCACGCTTGACTTGAAGGATGATCCTGCTTTAATAGCCGAATACGAACGATATCATACCGCTATTTGGCCGGAAATACACCAAAGCATTACCGATGCCGGCATTACCAATATGGAGATATATCGCCGCGACACGCGGTTATTTATGATCATGGAGACGGATGAAACATTTAACTTTGAAAAAAAAGGCGAGATGGACGCCGCCAACCCGAAGGTGCAGGAGTGGGAAGACCTGATGTGGAATTACCAGCAGCCGTTGAAGAATGCGGCAAAAGGGGAGAAATGGGTTTTAATGAATAAGATATTCCAATTATAAACAGAATCAGGAACCAGGAGACAAGAACCAGGAGGGGAAAAGACCGGCTTATCGAACAATCGGTATGTCATAACTTTTCTATCTTTACTCTTGGTTCCTGGTTCTTGCCTCTTGAATCTCTAATAAAAAAATCATGATCAAAAAGTTACTATTATTCCCGGTATTGCTGTTGCTGGTGATCTCATCCGCACCGGCGCAACAAAAAATGATCGGCCATGAGACCGATGCACAAAAAGCGAAACGGATGGAATGGTGGACCGATGCACGTTTCGGAATGTTTATACACTGGGGCCTATACTCAGGCGCGGCCAGGCATGAGTGGGTAAAGCACAATGAGCACATGACCAACGAGGAGTACGAAAAATATTTCGACCAATTTAATCCCGACCTGTTCGATCCGGTGAAATGGGCCAAACAAGCTAAAGCTGCAGGCATGAAGTACGCAGTATTAACCTCCAAACACCACGAGGGCTTTTGTTTGTTTGATTCGAAGTATACCGACTATAAAGCCACCAACACACAGGCCAAACGCGACCTGGTGCGCGAATATGTAAACGCTTTCAGGGCGCAGGGCTTAAAGGTTGGCTTTTACTATTCGCTGCTTGATTGGCACCACCCGGATTACACCATGGATGATGTTCATCCGCTTACGCAGGTGGATACCAGCCAGGCCAATTACAACCGTTTAAACAAAGGCCGCGATATGGCCAAATACCGCCAGTATATGCGCAACCAGATTACCGAACTACTGACCAATTACGGCAAAATTGATGTGTTATGGCTGGATTGGAGTTGGGACAAAGGCGCCAAACGCGGTAAGGGCGCTGACGACTGGGGTTCGGTAGAGTTGTTGAAACTGGTGAGGAAGCTGCAGCCGGGCATTATTGTAAATAACAGGCTCGGTCTTTATGACTACAAAGACGGGGGCGATTTTGAAACGCCAGAGCAGGTAAGCACCGCCGAACTGAATAAATACCACGGCAAAACCTGGGAAACTTGCCAGACATTCTCCGGCTCCTGGGGTTATTACCGCGATGAAAACACCTGGAAAACACACCGCCAGCTGCTCGACCTGTTAATTACTTCGGTAAGTAACGGTGGTAACCTGATATTAAATGTAGGCCCCACCGCCCGCGGCGAATTTGACTACCGGGCAACAAATGCATTAGATAGCCTGGCCTACTGGATGCATGCCAACAGCGTCGCAATTTATAACTGCACTTACGCCCCGGATACCTACAAAGTACCCGAAGGCGAAAAGCTAACTTATAATAAAAACACACGGCGCTTATATGTGCATTTGTATGACTACCCGAAAGACGGCAAATTGACGCTGCCGGGTTATAAAGGAAAAATCAGCTATGCGCAGTTTTTGAATGATCATTCGGAGGTTCTTTATAAACCATCTGCAAGCAATTCATCGGACCTGGTGCTAACACTTCCGGCCAAAAAGCCGCCTTATGAGATACCGGTTGTTGAATTGACGTTGAATTAGCTAGCCGAGACGCAATATTTTGCGTCTCGGAACGAATGTAAGCGTTTAAAAGTTCGCGATCTGTCAGCGGGAGACGCAAAATATTGCGTCTCTACTTTATAACATTATTTTTTGAACGATAAATGCCGTCAAATAAACACTCTTTTTTACGTATCCACCCAAAAGATAATGTGCTGGTTGCGCTGCAGGACCTTGCTGCAGGAACCAACATCAATTTTGAGGGAGAAAGTTTTGCATTAACCACCGGTATTGCAGCCAAGCATAAATTCAGCCTGGTGGAGTTGCAGCCTGAAGATCAAATCATCATGTATGGGGTATTGGTGGGTAAAGCCACACAGTACATCCCAAAGGGCGGCCCTATTAGTACACAAACTATCCGCCATGCATCCAACGAGTTTCATTTGGGTAAGCGTAAACTCGACTGGCACAGGCCCGATAAAAACAAATTTGAAGGCCGCACTTTTATGGGTTATCATCGGCCTGATGGTTCGGTGGGAACGGGCAATTACTGGATAGTGATTCCGCTGGTTTTTTGCGAGAACCGGAATATCAATGTACTGAAGGATGCGCTAACGGAAAAGTTGGGTTATAAAAAAGCGAAAAACTACGAAACGGATGTCGATCAGTTGATCAGCCTTTATCAATCGGGCAAATCCGTTGAAGAAATTATTAATGCTGATATCCAAACCTCAACAGAAGCGACTAAATCAAAAAGACTCTTTAAAAATATAGATGGCATCAAATTCCTAACCCACGAAATGGGCTGCGGCTGCACGCGTTCAGACGCGCAAACATTATGCGGACTGATAGCCGGTTATGTTACCCATTCAAACGTCGCCGGGGCGACAATTTTGAGCTTGGGCTGCCAGAATGCACAGGTAAGTATTTTGCAGCAAGAAATTAAAGTACGGGATGCGAATTTTAGCAAGCCGCTGGTTATCCTCGAGCAACAAAAAACCGGTACGGAAAACGAGCTGATGCAACAAGCGCTGAAACAAACATTTGCCGGGTTGGTGCAAGCCAATCAAAATCAGCGGAAACCTGCGCCATTATCGAAACTGTGTATTGGATTAGAGTGCGGTGGATCGGATGGTTTTTCAGGCATTTCAGCCAACCCGGCATTAGGTTATGCATCTGATTTGCTGGTATCGCTGGGAGGCTCGGTTATCTTGTCCGAATTCCCCGAACTATGCGGCGTAGAACAGGAGTTGAGCGACCGTTGTGTGGATGAAGAAAAGGCCAATTATTTTATGAGCCTGATGAAAACCTATAATGCGCGGGCCGAGGCGGATGGCTCTGGGTTTTATGCGAACCCGTCGCCCGGAAATATCAGGGACGGCTTGATCACTGACGCCATCAAATCAGCGGGGGCGGCCAAAAAAGGTGGTACCTCGCCGGTTACTGATGTGCTGGATTATCCCGCTAAAGTATCCAAACCAGGACTAAACCTGCTCTGCACACCGGGCAGCGACGTGGAAAGTACCACGGCTGAAGTAGGGGCAGGGGCCAATATCGTGTTATTTACAACGGGATTGGGCACGCCGACCGGCAACCCGGTTGCGCCGGTGATCAAACTGTCGACAAATACCGCCATGGCACTTAAAATGCCGGACATCATTGATATTAATTGTGGCAGCATTATCGAAGGTGAAGAAACCATACAACAAGCCGGCGAGCGTATTTTAGATTATGTGATCAAAGTTGCAAGTGGCGAACTGGAACCAAAAGCAGTGCAACTCGGCCAGGACGATTGGATACCGTGGAAGAGGGGGATATCGCTTTAACCCCCAAACCCCCTAAAGGGGGCTTTAAAAATTAACTAAATAAAAAGACTTCCGCCAACTGGCGGAGAGGTTGGAGGGGTAGGGTTTATGTTCAAACTAACCAATAAAACAGCAGTAATAACTGGCGGCGGCAGCGGGATTGGCCGGGCAATGGCGATACTTTTCGCCCAACAGGGAGCGGATGTGCATATTATCGAGCTAAACGCTGCGGCTTCGGCGGACACAGTTAATGAAATAACCGCAGGCGGCGGAAAAGCCGCTGCTTACAATTGCGACATCAGCAGCCAGCAGCAGGTAATCGATACATTTAATTTTATCGGCAAAATCGACATCCTCATCAATAACGCGGGTATCGCCCACATCGGCAAAGCCGATACCACAAGCGAAGCAGATTTCGACCGTATATACAACGTCAACATAAAAGGCGCTTATAATTGCCTGTTTGCGGCAATCCCTTTAATGAAGGCCGATGGCGGCGGCGTAATACTTAATACAGCTTCCATAGCCGCACACGTAGGCATTACCGACAGGTTTGCCTATTCAACCAGTAAAGGCGCTATCCACGCGATGACTTTATCAGTAGCGCGGGATTATATTCACGAAAATATCCGCTGCAATTCCATTTCCCCGGCGCGGGTGCATACGCCATTCGTGGATGGATTTATTTCGAAAAACTATGCAGGCCAGGAAGCGGAGATTTTTGAAAAGCTATCCAAAACCCAGCCTATTGGCCGCATGGCACGGCCTGAAGAGATTGCAGCGCTGGCTTTGTATTTGTGTTCAGACGAAGCATCGTTTATTACCGGGTGCGATTACCCGATCGATGGCGGCTTCATTACCTTGAATAACTAGATTTCTGCTAATTCTTTCAGTGCATTTTCGGCGACCGCGATGGGCACGTGTGCATCATTGCCGTCATCCAGGGTCCAGGCCGCGCACAAACCGCTCCAGGCGATTATCCATTGCAGCAGCCGTTTCACTTCAAGGCCCGCTGCTGCAGCAACCAGTTTTACTTGCTTTTGCAACCTTGTTTCCGATAAAGCAATCTCGGGCGTTGGGTTACAAAACAGGTTTGCATAATCAAAACCGCGTTCGCCCAGCAACGCCTTAGGGTCTATGGCTACCCAGCCGCGTTTACCTGAATCGAGAATATTGTCGTAGTGAATATCGCCATGAAGGGCGACAATATCCATCGGGTCATTCAACAGGCCATCGGCAATATTGGAACACCGGCCAAATACGCCGCCATATTTTGTGTTAGCACGCCCGAGATTAGAAAACCATGATCGCAAAGGGACAAGATCGCCGACTTTATTGCAATTTGCTCCATGCAGTTTCGCCACAACCCCGCAAATGATTCTATTCGCTTCGTCTTCGCTGCCGTTGAGCGCCATTTGTCTTAATGACTCCGGCCCGACAGCACGTTCCAGCAGCAGTACCTCATCTGCATGCTTAAGCACTTTGACTGCGCCCTTGCCGTCCCAGCAAATCATTAGGGCCGAAACTCTTCTTTCTTCAGGCTTCATCACGACTTTTAGCATTGCCTTTGTGTCTTCAAAAATAACTGGCTGCAGTAAACTGGAGTGCCTGGTAATGGTTTCGCCGTCCTCAACTAAGCCCCATTTAATAATAGCTTGCATTAATGCATCGCGCGCCTGTAAGGTGCGCTGTTCACGGGTTTGCATTTTAGTAATATTGGCTTGCACGGCAATATTACATCGCGTTGCTTGTTACTCTCATAAAAAAACAACAATATTGGATTTCTAAATTACGGTTTCCTGATCTAATAAATAGAGGGGAAATCGTAATTAATTTCGATCGAACATCCAACAACGGAAAACATGAAACTCATACGATACGGCGAGCCCGGCAGAGAGAAAACGGGTATAATTATAAATGATAAGCGATTTGACACCTCGGCATTTGGCGAAGACTATAACGAGCCTTTTTTTGAGAACGACGGGCTAAACCGGTTGAGTGAATTCATAAAAAGCAACCAACTACCCGACGTTCCCGATGAAGTTCGCCTGGGCAGCCCGTTGGCCCGGCCCTCAAAGCTGGTTTGCATCGGCCTTAACTACCGCGACCATGCCGAGGAGACCGGCGCCAAAATTCCCGCGGAACCGGTAATCTTTATGAAATCGACGACAGCAATTGTCGGTCCGAATGATGATATCGTTATCCCTAAAAACTCCCGGAAAACCGATTGGGAAGTTGAGCTGGCTATTGTGATCGGCAAAAAAGCAAGTTATGTGGAAGAAGCCGAGGCGATGGAGTATATTGCCGGGTACGTGCTGCACAATGATGTATCGGAACGCGAATTCCAGATGGAACGCGGCGGTACCTGGGATAAAGGCAAAGGCTGCGATACTTTTGCACCGCTTGGGCCGTTTTTAGCGACAAAAGATGAGGTTCCCGACCCGAATAACGTCCGCCTTTGGTTAAAAGTGAATGGCCAAACCATGCAGAACGGTACTACTGCCAATTTTATATTCCAGGCTGCACACCTCGTTTCGTACACCAGCCAGTTTATGACTTTATTACCGGGTGATATTATTTCAACCGGAACACCTGCCGGAGTAGGTTTGGGTATGAAGCCGCCGGTGTATTTAAAACCGGGCGATGTGGTTGAATTAGGAGTAGATGGTTTAGGGGAAGCAAAGCAGGTAGTAAAAGCATACAGCAAATAACCTATCTTAAAACCGCGTTAAACGAATCGATATATCTTTTGATGTAGAAATCTTTCGAGCGTGCTTTGTACTGCATAATAAACCGGGGATGCTCCAGGGCGATGATGTTTTTAAAGAAATGTACCTTGTCGTTCAGCTTTCTTAAAAATTTTTCGTTTTTGCCGTTACCGAAGCAAAAGCAGGTGTCTGTATAAACTCCCATAGCTATTTGTTTGCGAATGTTTTCGATCATAAAATCATAAACGGCTGCCGTTAATGCGGGGCTGTCATAGTAATTGTAGTTAATTTCCTTGCCATCGCTTTTTATCGACGTAAACCCCAGCGGGCAGATAGAGTGGATGTAAAAGTCCTGGTAAAATCGTTCAGCGCCGCCAAAAGCATCGATCATCTCGTAAACAAAAACCGACGAGGGTTCATGCGTTTCTTTGCCTTCATAATCAATTTTACAAACTGACTTAAGGCGTTTGGAGTCAGTAAATGGGATGCCGGTTGCCCCTCCGCCCAGGCGGCCCGGGTTAATGCCAAGTATAAGGTGTCGCAGGTTATTGTCGTCGTAATATTTTTTATAGAATTGCCCGGAGACCACGGTTATCAAAGGGTTTTCCTTAAACGGGTTCATAGTCCGAATGCCATCCGGCAACTTGCCGTAAAAATCAAGCTGTTTGTTAAATTGAATTACTTTATCAGCGAACGTCATGAAACGGATATGTTTATTTTGTCACCAAATGTATCCAATTAAACAAGTTCCTGTAATCGATTGGTCTGCTACAAAATCGGCTTGCCATTAAAGGTTGCCGATTTCAATATGGTCTCCGCAGCCGTCACTGCTGCCGGCGATAGCGGCGCATAACCCAGCCCATTACAATATTTCTGTCCCTGGTGTACATCCCACCATAGCATTTTTAGGAGTTTTTGAGCGCGCATCAGGCTGCGGCCGTCGTAGTTTTGTTCTTTGTAGATAATGGCCCGGTTAAAGTTGTTCTGGATGCTATCGCTTGAGCCAGGTTGGGACGACCTCACAAATAGCGCAATTTGAAGTACTGGTGAGGCCAATTTTTTAACCTGCTTAGCATTTAGCGGCACATCTGAGTCGCAGAAGTCGACGGTTTTACTCGTCAATTGCATAACACCGCTGGCTGAGCCTATTGACTGATAATTCACCATCACATGGGTTTCGCTTACATAACCGGCAAAAAGTTTCGAAAACAAGGGATAAACAGAAGTGCTGCCGGCGCCAAGCAAAATATTGGAGTTTGAGTTATTCCCAAACGATTTCATCTGGCTGGTATCGGTAACGGCTTGCCCCTTGCCGCCATTGCAGGCAGCCAAACATAGGCCGGCTAATAGCAGGAAGTTTATTGTCGTGTTTTTCATGAGCAGCTTTCTATGTCCTAACATATTAAATATACGTTTAGTGTGACGTCCCTGTATTTTCTTTTTTTATCGGAGCGCTTCAAAAACTATGCATGCATAGTAAAATTCACGCAGAATTTTCCGCTCGTGATGCACAAATATGTTCGTAAATCGTCGACGGCCGATTGATAAATTCATTTTCAATGTGATAAAATCTTATCAAATTGATAGCAATTGCCTTTTATAAAAATAAACTTTTTGCGGTAAATAATACTTTTTTATCAATTTCTAAGTAATGTTTTATCGCTTTGAAATTATTTGGCATTGATTTAGCTTTAAGAAAAAGAATCGCACCGAACCGAAAAATCTAAAAAGCGAAAAATGAGGTTTCACTTTTCAGATCAAACCAATTACCAGTGCTTTCGTTTAGTATTTATTTAGTATAAAGATCATGGTTATTGCAGTATTACAGATCAGCACACTGATGGCTTTGCTCGTTGTACCCCTCTTTTTTCCCGTAAAAAAAAGTACAGGCGCCATCAAATTACCTAAAAATTATAACGATACTTCGGACTCGCGTTACGCCATCAACGAGCGCGGTTACCTGGAGGAGATCCACCACGACAGATTATCAAGCGAGGCGTAATTTTGAAAAAGGTATAAAGCAGGCCCCATCACCGGAAGGTTATGGGGCCTTTTGCATTGGTATGTGCTGCAAACCAGCTTCTTGCCACGGTGCACTTTGTTAGCAGACAAACACCATAAAAAATGACATGTCCAATTTTTCATTAAAAATTGGACATGTTGCCAAAATGTATCCAATTACTGAACATTTCCTGTTTATAATTTATTTCACTAATCTTGAATTGTTTTCACCAGCCAATTCAAACCTCGTTAAATTATTTCGATGCAACGTTTAAAACCGCTCGTTTTTATTGCCGCATTGCTGGCTATATCAAATCTCACTTTCGCCCAGCATCTTACCGTTGCGCAAAAGGTCGAGGCTTTACTAAAAAAGATGACCCTGGCCGAAAAAATTGGTCAACTGAACCAGGTAAACGGCGACTGGGAAGCTACCGGTCCGATCACCACGGATGTAGGTAATAAACTGGAACAAATAAAACGCGGAGAGATCGGTTCGGTGCTCAACATCGTTGGCGTAAACCATACCCGGGCCTTCCAGGATGCGGCGATGCAATCCAGGCTCAAAATACCTTTGCTGTTCGGGCAGGATGTGATTCACGGTTACAGTGTCACCTTCCCTATACCGCTGGGTGAAGCGGCCAGTTGGGATATACCAGCTATTGAACGCTCGGCAAGGATAGCCGCTACCGAAGCTGCTGCCGGCGGTGTCCACTGGACATTTGCCCCGATGGTGGATATTGCCCGCGACCCGCGCTGGGGGCGTGTGATGGAAGGCGCCGGCGAAGATCCCTACCTTGGTTCACAAATCGCGAGGGCGCGGGTAAAAGGATTCCAGGGTAACGGCTTTGGCAGTCTGGACGCCATAATGGCCTGTGCAAAACACTATGCCGCCTATGGCGCTGCAATAGGGGGCCGCGATTATAACAGCGTAGACATGAGCCTGCACACCCTGTGGGAAATTTATCTGCCGCCTTTTAAAGCTGCGGAAGAGGCCGGCGCAGCTACGTTTATGAACTCGTTTAATTCTTTAAACGGAACACCAGCAACGGCCAGCAGTTACCTGCAGCGTGATATTTTAAAAGGTAAATGGGGCTTCAAAGGCTTTGTGGTGAGCGACTGGAACTCGATAGGCGAAATGGTGCCGCATGGCTATGCAAAAGATAATTACCAGGCTGCCGAGTTTGCTATAAAAGCCGGTAATGACATGGATATGGAGAGCCGCAGCTACATCAATAACCTCGCCAAACTGGTTGCCGACGGAAAAGTATCAGTGGCGATGATAAATGACGCTGTACGGCGCATCCTCACCAAGAAATTTGAAATGGGTTTGTTCGATGATCCATACCGCTATAGCAATCCCGAACGTGAAAAGAGCGTGCTAAACAAGCCGGAACATGTAGCCGCGGCACGCGATATTGCACGAAAAAGCATTGTATTGCTAAAAAACCAGGGGCAAATTTTACCACTATCTAAAAATCTAAGTTCCATAGCACTGATTGGCCCGCTGGTAAAATCAAAGGGCGAAATGAAAGGTTTTTGGTCGCTGGATGTGGGCGATGTGAGCCAGGTGGTTTCCCTTTACGAGGGTATGCAGCAAGCCGCGGGCAGCACCAAATTATTATACGCTAAAGGCTGCGATATAACCGATACCAGCCACGCCGGGTTCGACGAGGCCTATAAAACTGCGATGCAGGCCGACGTGGTAATTATGGCGATGGGCGAAAGGCCCGACATGACCGGCGAGGCCAAAAGCAAGGCGAACATTAACATTCCCGGCGTACAGGAAGAGTTGATCCAAAAGATAATGTCGACAGGGAAACCGGTGGTCGTACTGCTGATGGCGGGCCGCCCAATGGTGTTCAACTGGACCGCCGACCATGTGCCCGTCATTTTGTACACCTGGTGGCTGGGCAACCAGGCAGGCGACGCCATGGCTGATGTGCTGTATGGCAACTACAACCCCGGCGCAAAATTGCCCATAACTTTTCCGCGCACAGAAGGTCAGATACCTATTTATTACAACCACTATAACACCGGACGCCCGCCGCAGAACGACAATGATGTGAACTATACCTCCGCTTATATCGACCTCCCCAACAGCCCCAAGTTTGCCTTTGGTTATGGGTTAAGCTATACTACGTTTGGTTATAGTAACCTAAAGCTGAGCAAAACCAGCCTGCACAATAATGAAACCATTACCGTGTCGTTCGACCTGAAAAATACGGGCAAATACGCAGGCGAAGAAGTTGCACAATTGTACCTGCGCCAACTGGTATCACAACCGGTAAGGCCTGTAAAAGAGTTGAAAGGCTTTGAAAAAGTGATGTTGCAGCCCGGCGAAACCAAAACGATAACCTTTACCATCGACAAGGAAAAGCTGTCGTTTTATAACGATCAACTGGTATGGGGCACCCAACCGGGCGGGTTTAAACTGATGATCGGCAGCGCTTCGGACGATATCCGGCTGGAGGATGGGTTTGAACTGCTTTAGTCATTGGTCACTGGTCATCAGTCATTGGTACTGCGGGCGGATGCGTAATCATGTTATGGCGAAGAACCAATGATAATCAGCGCCTATCCGCTAACCAAAAAATGATTAACTGACCAATGACCAATGACCAATGACCAGTGACCAATGACCAATGACCAATGACGAACCAATGAAAATAATTATAACCAAAGACTACGATGAAATGAGCCGCACTGCGGCCGACCTTGTCATTGATCAGGTAAAACAAAAGCCGGCGTCGCTGATTTGTTTCCCTTCGGGTGATTCACCTGCAGGGATGTTCAGGTATTTGGTTGCCGATGCTGGGGCCGGGACGGTTGACTTTAGCCAATGCTATTTTGTGGGCCTGGATGAATGGGTGGGTATGGGCAAGGACGATGAAGGTAGCTGCACGCAATTTTTGAATGCGCACTTTTTTGACCCATTGAATATTAAGCCGCCGCAGGTAAAGTTTTTCGACGCTAAAGCCGCAAATCTTGGCGCTGCTTGCCTGGAAATGAATGATTTTATTGCGCAGCACGGTCCGCTGGATATGATGATCGTAGGCATTGGGATGAACGGGCATATCGGCCTGAACGAGCCCGGCACCGATTTTAACCTGTATGCACACTACGCACGGCTAGACCCTGTCACAGTAACCGTGGGACAAAAGTATTTTAAAACGGAAACGATGCTCACGGAAGGCATTACGCTTGGCCTGAAGCACCTGCAGGAGGCAAAAATACCGCTGCTCATCGCGGCCGGGGTTAAAAAAGCGCCCATCATTGTTAAGGCCTTGCAGGGCGAAGTGACGGAACAAGTGCCCGCCTCCATTTTTCAAACCCTCGCTGCCGCGGTGGTTTTGCTGGATAAAGGCGCGGCAGCGGAATTAACAATGCGCCGTGGATAAGGCCATCAGCGGTTCGGATAGGCTCTGGACCCTGGTTACAGGCTTTTTATTTAATATCCTCTTTGGTTAACATGGGCATCAGGTTCCAATACCGCATCACTACAACATCTTTTGGTACATATATTCTCGATCCCCTGAAAAATCCGTTTTTATCATCTTTACTTATAGTGCTGTAATAAGCCCGCTCCGAGTCTTCATACACAGTGCCTAATTTCGACACATCAAGCTTGCCGAGCCAGGTAAGATGAAATTTTGATCCCTCTGGCAAAGCGGCAATCCTTACAAAATGCTTCCAAACGCCGGTCGCACCTTTCAGGGCAACGGTGATGTTCAGCGCCGGCCCTTTGCCAACATTACTCAGGAACCAGCCCGCCCCTGTTTCATAGGAAAACACCAATATGGGCTTCCTTTTGATTCGCCCGGAAGTTACCGCAAGGCCATAGCCAACCAGCAATGCAAACAAAGGCAGCAATGCGTTGATGAGTGTCCTCGTGTCTCCTGACGTCCAGGTGTTTATATTATTTTGATCCATGAAGGTTATGTATCACTCTAAATATAGGCAAATATTATTACAAAACATATTTTTTTAGTGCCCTGTTAAACGAAGTTTAACTACGATGATATAAAAACATCCCGCCTGTTAACTGTAGCTTGATTTTGGGTTAAATAGGTTGGATTAAGGGCCGGGAGCCTGACCTGCGATGTAATTATTAAAAAGAAGTATCAAACACTCCGCCAACTATTCTTAATGAATCCGTTTGGTTGTAATTATAGATCGTCCCGCTAAAAGTGCCCGACACAATATGGGTTAAACCGGCTGTTATAGAATCTTTCATTATGGTTACCGTAAACGGATTGCGGGCGTTGCTATAGTAATAATTATAAGGCACCGCGACCTGGTAATTTACCAGCCCGTTGTTTGTGGTAAATTGGTGAATACCCACAAAACCTGGTCCCTTCGGGACAAAAAAATTGAGTGTGCTTTCTTTTAAGACGGTCCCAAGTTTTGACAAAGTGTAAGTCCCCGATATGGAAAACGTGGAGTCGCTGCCGTTAGTAGAAAATCCTGACCTGACAACATTGGGTATTAACTGTCCGCTAAGTTCCTCGTGGATGTACGTTTCGCCAAAATTGGCCCATACCTCGCCGTTGATGAGGCAGCCGAAAGTATTAGCGCCGGTTTCTGTAAATGGTGGCAACTGTAAATGCGAGGCCGCAACGGTATCGTCATATTTATTGCATTCCGAAAGCAGGAGGATGAATGAATACAGGAAGAGCTTTTTCATAATAGTGATCCGGGTGTTTTTCAGGAGATCTGCTTTTAGATACGCAGGAAAGCGAGTTATTGTAACATTACACGCAAGCAATTTCCATATGTTTTTAAATAATTGCTCAATGACCGGCTTCTTGCATTAACTAAATCCGAATTAATCCAACCCAATCAAATTTCTCTACATTTACACATCCAATTATAAATATGCCGACAACTATAAACACTACTTACGACGCTATTGTTATCGGCTCGGGTATCAGCGGCGGATGGGCCGCCAAGGAGCTTTGCGAGCTGGGCCTGAAAACGCTGGTGCTTGAGCGCGGGCGCAATGTGGAGCATGTAAAGGATTACCCCACCGCAACCATGGACCCGTGGGCGTTTAAGCACCGGGGGCAGATGACGCTTGAGTACCTGAAGGAAAATCCCTACATCAGCAAAGCTGCCGGTTTGGGCGAGGATTGCGCCCATTTTTTTATAAAGGATAAAGACCATCCCTACATACAGGAAAAACCTTTTGAGTGGATACGCGGCTACCAGGTGGGGGGTAAGTCGCTTACCTGGGGGCGCGCCTGCCAGCGCTGGAGCGAGTTTGAGTTTACCAATCCGGCCCGCTACGGTTACGGCATCGAGTGGCCCATCGGCTATAACGACGTTGCGCCATGGTATGCCCACGTAGAAAAATTTGTGGGCGTTTGTGGCAATAAGGACGGTATCGAGGCCATGCCCGACGGCGAATTCCTGCCGCCCTTTGACATGAATTGCGTACAGGCCCATATCAGCCAAAAAATAAAGGAAAACTACCCCAACCGTCATTTAGTCCATGCCCGCTGGGCGCACCTTACCAAACCCAACCAAATCCACCTCGACCAGGGCCGCGCTAAATGCCAGGCCCGCAACGAGTGTATGCGCGGCTGTCCCTTTGGCGGTTACTTCAGTTCCAACGGTTCTACGCTGCCCTGGGCAGAAAGGACAGGGAATTTGACTATAAGACCGTTTTCAGTAGTGCACTCTATTATTTATGACGACAAAAAAGGCAAAGCCAGCGGCGTAAGGGTGATCGATACCAATACGAAGGAAGTGACTGAATATTCGGCGCGCATCATTTTTTTAAATGCCTCGGCACTGAACAGTAACCTGGTGTTGCTCAATTCGACTTCTAATCGTTTTCCCAATGGTTTAGGGAATGACAACGAGCTGTTGGGCAAATATGTGGCATTCCAGAATTATCGGGCATCCATCACCGCAACAATGGACGGCTTTTTGGATAAATATTATTTCGGAAGAAACCCGACCGAGTTGATCCTGGCCAATTACCGTAACCTGCACCGGCACGAAACGGATTATTTTGGCGGCTTCACTACGTTTATGGGTGCCTACCGGCCCAATCAGCCCGGCCAGATTGAAGGCAATGAAATAGGGGGAGCCTATAAAGATGCGCTGACCGAACCCGGCGGCTGGCAGCTGTACATGTACATGCAGGGCGAAACGGTGCCGAAGATCACCAATCATGTGCGATTGAGCAAGGACCAGAAAGACCAGTGGGGCATACCGCTATTGATAACTTCGGTGGAGTATGATGACAATGACGAGCGCATGATCCAGGATTTTTTAACGCAAAGCCGCGAAATGCTGGAGAAAGCGGGCTGCAAAAACATTCAAACCAACGAAAATAAGCAAGCGCCGGGACTGGATATACACGAAATGGGCGGCTGCCGCATGGGTAAAGACCCGACAACATCATTATTAAACGGAAATAACCAGCTGCATCATTGCAAAAACGTTTTTGTTACTGACGGCGCGTGCATGGCCAGCACCGGCAACCAAAGCCCATCTATTTTGTACATGGCGCTTACCGCCCGCGCAGCTAATTTTGCGGTTGCTGAAATGAAAAAAGGCAACCTTTAGGTAAAATTTCCCGCGTCAGATTTTTGTAAATCTGCGCCATCATATTAATCATTTCAACCTGTGATATAACAATAATTGCTTAAACTTGTTGAACATTCTGTCTGACGATTAAACGGGAACTGATGCAACCCACCCCCAAAAGGAAGCATCACACTTTATGAAAGCAAAAGAACTCACCAACACCATTAAGGCACTTTTTGCGGGCAGTAAGGGCCTGCTGGCTATGGACGAAAGCATAGCTACCTGTAATAGGCGATTTGAAGAAGCAGGGATCCCCCAAACGATTGAATACCGTCGCGCCTACCGCGAACTGATTGTAAAAGCGCCTGGTTTAGGCAAAGTGATCAGCGGCGCCATATTGTTTGACGAAACGCTGCACCAGTCGACCAAAGACGGTGTATTGTTTATCGATTTGCTTAAAAAGCAGGGCATAGTACCGGGAATAAAGGTGGACGAAGGTACTACCGATCTTGCGGGTTTCCCGGGCGAAAAGATCACATTGGGGCTAGATGGGTTAAAAGAAAGGCTCGCCGAATACTATAAGCTGGGCGCACGCTTTGCCAAATGGCGGGCGGTGATCAGCATCAGTCCGTTGCTGCCCAGCCGGGGTTGTATAGAAGCCAATATGCACGCGCTGGCCCGTTACGCAGCCCTTTGCCAGGAGGCGGGCATTGTTCCGATAGTGGAACCCGAAGTGCTGATGGACGGCACCCACGACCTAAAAAAATGTTTCGATGTAACCACGAGGGTACAACATGTGCTTTTCGACCAGCTATTTGCGCAAAAAGTAAACCTGAAATGGGTAATACTGAAACCTAACATGATATTACCTGGTTTAAGTAACCCCAAACCGGCCAGCATTGATAAAGTTGCCGAGGCTACTGTTACCTGCCTGCTGCAGTCCGTTCCGGCGGTAGTGCCGGGCGTGGCATTTTTATCTGGTGGCCAATCTGCGGAAGCGGCAACCGCACACCTGAATGCGATGCATGTGAAGTATAAAGGCAAACTGCCATGGGCGCTTACCTTCTCTTTCGCAAGGGCTATCCAGCAGCCAGCTTTGGAAATATGGAAAGGTAAGGACGAAAATGTGGAAGCCGCACAAAAAATGCTCGTTCATCGCGCCAGTTTGGATAATGCTGCCCGCAGGGGTGAATACAAGCCGGAGATGGAAGTGGATATGAACGCGTAATTCGACAAGTATCTGAACCTTTAGAAAACAGGTTTTTAAGTTAGGTTACCAAAAGCATTTCACACCGTAAGATTTGAAATGCTGGTCCTTTGTTAAGAAAGTTATTTTTTCAGCTATTCCCTGTGCAATTAATAACCTGTCAAATGGGTCATTATGATGCAGCTCCAAGCCGTTTAACACCTGGACGTGTTCAAAAGAAATAGGAAGGATTTCTATATCATTTGAGAGACAGAAGTCTGTAATTTCATTAAAATCGGATTGAAGGTAAATTTTATTTAACTTCATTTTGATCGCTATTTCCCAAGTGCTTGCGATACTGAAGAAACACTGATTTTCAATGTTTTTTATCCTGATGATATCGTTGTCAGGTAAAGACTAATCCCCATTAATAAACCAGATAAATGTATGGGTAGCCAGCAAAAAATTCATTACAAGTGTTCTTTGAAATCTTCCAACGGCTCATCAAAGTCATCGGACATTTGGAAAAACCCCTTGGCATAGCCAATTGACGTTCTTTAATTTTTTTTGCTTTTGGATTTGTGTTTTAAGAAGGCAACAAAGTCTGACACTTCTTTTTTTAAATTTGAGTGAAGCGAGGATATTTGAGAATATAATTGAAAATCAGACATGTTAATTGACTTTAACAAATGTAATAAAAAACAGATTCCCTGACTAAATAATTCCCCTACAACTGTTACAAACTATATGGCAAAGTGACTGTTACAATAAAACATGCAGCAGGTACCACTTTATCCTTTAAAATTCGATCCCATTTATCAATACCGCATTTGGGGCGGCAGAAGACTTGAAGATTTACTATCCAAACCACTTCCCGCTAATGATCCTGTTGGCGAAGCCTGGATATTGAGCGATCGCGACGATCATCCAAGTAAAGTCACAAATGGTGCGCTAAAGGGTCAAACGATTAAGGACTTATTAGAGCAATCCGGTGAGCAATTAATGGGCTCGCTGTTTAGCAAATTCGACCGCTTCCCGCTTTTATTGAAATTTTTAGACTGCCAGCAGGTGCTGTCGGTACAGGTGCATCCATCGGATCAGCTTAAAAAATATATCCCTAAAGGTGAGCCTGGAAAAACCGAGGCCTGGGTGGTATTGCAAACCGGCAAAGACGCACGTATTTACGCAGGTTTAAAACCGGGAACAACGGAAGCGATTATAAAGAAAAAATTAGCCAATCATACCGTTGCCGAAGTACTAGCCAGTTTTGTGCCGAAAGCGGGCGAAAGTGTGCTGATAAAAGCCGGAACAGTACACACGCTGGGCGATGTAGTGGTTTTTGAGGTACAGGAGAACAGTGACGTTACCTATCGCTTGTATGATTGGGACCGGATTGACAAAAAAACCGGCAAGCCCCGCGATCTGCAGGTGGGAGATGCGCTTGCCTGTATCGATTTGACCAAAACGGATGTCAAACCTGTTAAGCCTGTGGTCCACGGTGATGGACCGGAAACGTGCGAGTTACTGCTGGATGACCAGCATTTTAAAGTATTGCGCCATACCGGCAGCGGACCATTTATGGTCGGCAAGGACAATACAGCCAGGATTTTAGTCGGCATCGATGGCCAGGGCGAACTGGAATACCGTACCGATATTTATACTTTAAAGCGCGGCGAGGTAATACTTTTACCTGCCTCGGTAGGCGCTTGCCCGCTGGTGCCTAAAAACAAAATTGTACTGCTGGAAGTTGTTTTGCCGGATAGTTCATAATTGATGAATAGTTCATGGTTCATGGTTGATAGTTCATGGCTGGAGCATGAGTATTCATCGCTTAAAATAGCTTCATCCCAGCTTTTTTATCAACCGTTAACCATCAACCCTTTTCACCATGAACGCAGCCACTATGAACCATGAACTAATCAATGAAAAAACTAATCGTATTCGACCTCGACGGCACGCTTGCGGAAAGCAAGGCCGCCATTGATAAGGAGATGGCCGAACGGCTTGCCGCCTTGTTAACCGTTGCCAGGATTGCCGTTATTTCCGGCGGCGATTGGCCACAGTTCGAGAAACAAGTAGTTGACCATTTGCCCAAAGGCGTTAAAATGAAAAATCTTTCCATATTGCCAACTTGCGGCACCAAATTCTATCAATATAAAAAAGGCTGGAAGCTGCTTTACGCCGAAAATTTTACAGAAAAGGAAAAGGAAAAGATCATCAATTCGTTAAATGAAACAATTGATGCGGAGGGTATCAGGGCGAAGAAAATATGGGGCGAATTGATAGAAGACCGGGGCAGCGAGGTGACCTATTCGGGCCTGGGCCAGAAAGCGCCGCTGGATGAAAAGTTAAAATGGGACCCGGACTTTGCTAAAAGAGAGAAAGTTAAAAAGCGATTAGATAAGCTGATCCCTGAATTTGCGGTTAACCTGGGCGGCGCTACCTCGGTTGATATTACCAAAAAGGGCATCGATAAAAAGTACGGCATGCATAAGCTGCGCGATGTGCTGAACATTAAGATCAGCGAGATGATTTTTATCGGCGATGCAATTTTCCCCGGCGGGAACGACTATCCTGCAAGGGAATCAGGCGCCTTTTCGATATGCATAAGTGGCCCGGATGAAACCAAGCGTGTGGTTGAAGGCATTATAGGATGCCTGGACTATGGCAAATTTAAAAAAGGCTTCAAAGATGGTAAAAGTTAAAAAAGAAGGTGTAATCCTTAAAAAAGCCGGCTTTAAATTTGAAGACGAAAGCGTACTGAACCCTGCTGTGATCAAGGAGGGTAATACGATATATCTTTTTTACCGGGCGGTGCATACCGGCAATTATTCAAGTATAGGTTATTGCGAATTGGATGGGCCTTTATCGGTAAAAAAGCACTGGAATAAACCGATCTTGTCACCTGAATTTGATTATGAAGCGCATGGGATGGAGGATCCGCGCATTGTTAAGATCGACGGGACTTATTACCTTACTTATGTTGCTTTTGATGGAAACAATGCATTAGGCGCCCTGGCGACCTCGACTGATCTGCTGCATTTTACCCGGCAGGGCATCATCGTACCGAAAATAACTTATGATGATTTTGACCGGTACACAAAAGTAAAAAGTGACTTGAACGAAAAATACCTGCGCTACAACCGTGGTGCTGATATTTTGGCAGATAAAGACCTGGTTTTTTTCCCCAGGCGGATACACGGAAAATTGACTTTTTTGCACCGCATAAAACCCGATATACAGTTAACAGCGGCAAATGAGCTTTCGGACCTTACAAACGAGTTTTGGGTGAATTATTTTTTACATTTTGAAGAGCATATTTTTCTTTGTCCCAAATATACCCACGAAGTAAGTTACGTGGGCGGCGGTTGCCCGCCTATTGAAACGGAACATGGGTGGCTCATCATTTACCACGGCGTGAAAGACGTTATAAAAGGATATGAGTACTCGTGTTGTGCCGCCTTAATGGACATTGACGAACCATTTAAAGAAATAGCCCGCTTACCCTATCCATTATTTAAGCCCGAATTGGATTATGAACTAGACGGTGATGTGGATGACGTGTGCTTCCCTACAGGTACCGTTTTGGAGGGTGATACGCTGTATATCTACTACGGCGCGGCAGATGAACTGATCGCCTGCGCATCGGTGAGCCTTGCTGAGTTATTGAACGAGCTATTGTCGTTGCGCAAATAGTTTAATATGCATCAGGACCGCTGGATCAAACAGCGTATCAATTTTTGGTGAACACTTCCAACGCAATATCGCCGCCCTGTCCGCCCGTAGGCATTCTCGGCGGAGGCCCGTTTGGTGGTGTACCAATAGGAGGATTGCCACCCGGAGCCATTACTCCCGGCGGAGGTCCTTGCATGCCTGGTCCGCCACCAGGAGGAGGGCCGCCAGGGCCACCTGCGCCGCCGGCAATATAGATATGATGATTGAGCACCGTGCCGCCAACGCCGTTGCGGGCCTTGATTAAACTGGCGGCCTTAACCCATTCAGTCGAAATGCCGGGCGTGTAATAGTAAACGTCTTTTTGCGGGCCATTTGGCGTGGTGTCCGTAGCTCGTTCACCGCCGATGTAATAAATGGAGCCATCCAGGTTAACAGCAGTGCCGCCGCCGGTGCCCATGGGTAATTTGGCAGGCAGGGTGCTCCAGGCGCCGGTTTTAAAATCATAAACATCCACATCCAGCATCACCATCCGAAAAAAGGGGATTTTGTTCGCCGGATCGCGGTAGCTGGTATTGCGGCCGCCAACGGCATACAGTTTATCGCCGATAACAACCGCCATGCTATGGTCGCGTATATGTGGGGCATCAGGCAGTTGTTTCCAGCTGTTGGTTGCCGGGTCATACTCGTCAAACATGGCATTGGTGCCGCTGCTATGGCCGTGCGTTATGCCGCAAACCAGGTACAGCTTGCCGTTATATACCGCTTCGCCCGCCCCGGCCCTGCGGCGATCGGCAGGTAATTCGGCCAGTTTTTGCCAGCTGTACCTGGT
>Ga0302140_10002345_pt1 | contig 24590 bp, 15 predicted proteins | sample I_Bog_E1_1_FD_202095 | JGI IMG/M metagenome (GOLD analysis project Ga0302140, IMG submission 202095) | Peat permafrost microbial communities from Stordalen Mire near Abisko, Sweden - I_Bog_E1_1 | ecosystem: Environmental > Terrestrial > Soil > Wetlands > Peat | place: Sweden: Abisko, Stordalen... | reverse complement strand
CACCTAAAACAATTGTAAAGCTTAAAGCAAATGTTAATACAAAATGACTTGTAGATGCAAAACTATATGGTATCATACCTATTAAATTATTAACTAAAATAAATAAAAATAAAGCATAAATAAATGGAAAATATCTTTGTCCATTTTTCGAATTAATTTGATTTGCAACTATACTATAAATAGTTGCATATAAAGATTCTTGACTAATTGATCAGTTATTACTAACTACTTTATTATAATTAGTACTTAAAATATAAAGTCCTAATATAAATATTACTCCTATTGTTAAATAAAGTCCTATATTAGTTATAGATAAATGTCAACCATTTAAAATAGCTATATCTAGACTTAATAAATCTCTTATCTCAAATTGATCTAAAGGACTAAGTGTTTCTGTAAAAATGTTAATTTTTGTATTCATTTTTTAACCTAACAATATAAATCTTGAAAAAACTAGGCCTATAGTATTTATTGAATAGTATATATTAAAAAAGTTTTGAAATAAAAGTACGAGATAAAAATAGACGTACAAATCTAGGTAATATGTATTTAGAAAACATATAAATCATAATAGTTAATATAGCAAAGCTAAAAACTACTTCATTTACAAAATAAAAAGGTACTAATTGAGGCATTGAAATTTTTATTTTATTTTTTAATACTTTAAAGTATAAACGTTAATTAATTAACAAGATTTGATTGAAAACATAAATTAATCCTAAATAAAATCCTTTAAATCCTTAGTTAAATATATTTGAATAAGTACAACAATACAACTATAATATAGTAATATTTATAGGAAATATATTATAACTATACAGTATACAAGGTACTAAGATAATTATAGCAAAAATTATAGGTAATAAAATTGTTCAACAAAAAGACATAAGTTGATCAAAACGTATTCTAGGAAAAGAAGCTCTTACTCAAATAAAAACAAATATCATAATTGAAGTTTTAAATCCTAAACTTAAACCATATAATAATCCTTCTATAATAGGATTACTAATTATATAATTAATATGTTCAAAGTGTGAAGAAAAGTTTATTAAATACAGAGGAATGTAAGTAAATAGTAAATATCCTCCTATAAATAGTATACTAGTTAATATACACATTAAGACTATACTAGCATATTCTGCTAAAAAGAAAAATACAAATATTACAGCAGCGTGTTCAGTCATAAATCCACTAACTAGCTCAGATTCAGCTTCAGCTAAATCAAAAGGAGCTCTATTTGTTTCAGCTATAGATCCTATAAAAAATATAATAAATATAGGAAATAAAGGAAATAGAAATCAAATAGCTTTTTGAGATTCAATATTAACAGTTAAATTTAAATTTCCAGTCAACATAATTATTAATAATATAGCAGAACTTAATATTAACTCATAACTTATTAATTGAGCTGTACTCCGTAAAGAACCTAAAAAAGCATACTTACTATTAGCACTTCAACCCGCTAATAGTATACCATAAGTAGCTAGAGATGAAACAGCTAAAATATATAATATACCTAAATTAAAATCGTTAATAGATAAACCAGGTCCATAAGGAATTACGGCATAACCTAATAAAGAAAAGATTAAAGTAATAATAGGTCCTAAAAAAAATAATATCATATTAGATTGTGTAGGAGCTACATATTCCTTTAATAATAATTTTAAAGCATCAGCAAAAGCTTGTAATAATCCATAATATCCTACAACATTTGGACCTAATCTTCTTTGCATACTACCCATTGTTTTTCTTTCTGCTAGAGTTACATAAGCTACAGCTAATAATGCAGGGACTAGTACTAAAAGAACTTCTATTATAGAAATTGCTATAGTAGAATATAACATAAATAAAAAAAAAATAAGTCTTTCTATATTAAAAGTAATATTTTTTTTAGGGTTTTAATATGAAAGGAAGTAAAAATAATTATCTAATAATTAGTAATAAATTATTTGTTTTAAAATTCTCATTTTAGATTCGAACTAAAATCATAATATTAGAAGTATTATGCTCTACCCTTGAGCTAATGAGAAAGGATTTATATAATCCCTTTTTTTACTTAATTTATAAAAAATAAATTAAATTTGCAACTGAATAATGTAAACCATCTAGAATAAAAGACGGGTATATTCCAAATATTACAGTAAATAGAACTAGTATTAGAAGTAATAAAAATTCTCTTAAAGTAAGATCACTTATATTTTCTTCAAAAAATCTAGTAAATGAACCTCCAAATGCTATTCTATTAAACATATATATAGTATATGCTGCAGATAGTATTATAGAAGAACTGGCTAGGGCACCTAGTAAAGGTAATTTTTCAAAACTTCCATAAAGAGACATGAATTCTCCTACAAAATTTAAAGTTAATGGTACACCACAATTACCTAAAGATAGTATAAAAAATAATATAGAGAATAAAGGCATTATTTGAGCTATCCCTTTATAAAAATATATTAATCTAGTTCCAGATCTATCATATAATATACCTCCTGCACATATAAATAAACCACTAGAAACAAATCCGTGTCCTAACCCTAAAAGTATTCCACCTTCTATACCTTGAATTGTATTACTGAAGACTCCCATTAAATAAACAGCAGCATGAGATACTGAGCTATAGGCTATTAGTTCTTTAATATCTGTAGTTCTTAAAGTACTAAAACTAGCATAAATTATTGTAATGACACCTATTACATATACTATATATGTATAATCTAAAGAGGCTTTAGGTAATATAGGTAAAATTAATCTAAATATACCATATAAACTTAATTTTAGAACTATTGCTGCTAATATTATACTTCCACCTAATGGAGATTCTACGTGAGCTTTTAATAATCAATTATTTAGAAATATTGTGGGAGTTTTTACAGCAAATGCTATAAATATACCAAAAAACAAGAATACTTGAGTTGTATAATTAAAATTTGTTTTAAATAACGCATCAAAATCAGTAGTTCCCATTATAGAAGACATGACTAAAATAGATAGTAACAAAAACAAAGATCCTCATAATGTATATAAAAATATATAAAAACTGGCTCTCACTTTATTACTAGATCCAAATAGTCCTATTAATAAAAATAAGGGAGGTAATATACTTTCAAAAAAAATATAAAATAATAATATATCTAATACCAAGAATACGGCTAGTAATAATGTTTCTAAAAGTAATATAAGTATTAAATAAGATTTTATATTTTGTGTAATTGAATTTCAATTTGATAATAAGGCTAAAGGCATTATTATTGTAGTTAATAATACAAAATATATAGATAAACCATCAATACCTAAATACAAATCAAAAAATTGGACATTATAACTTTCTTGAACAAATTGAAATTGATTCGTACTAAAATCAAAAAGTATATATATTATTAGAGATATTATTAAATTTATAATAGATACTGTCAAAGCGATAGTTTTACAATATTTTATTTCAATATGATTAGATCCATATGGCACTGTACTGGATATTAAAAATATACCCATTAAGGGTATTAATAATAAAGAAGATAATAACATTATATTTTTTTTTATTTTATAAACTATTTAAGCTATAAAAATTTTACATCATAAATAATAAATGATTTTATGATTTTTAGCAGTTTTATACGTTTTTTGTAAGTATATTAGATAAATTTTTATTTAACTAGCCTTAATCTAAAATATACATATACTAAAAAGGGTAAGAGCGTAAAACTATAATAATTTAATTGGTGCACTTTGTATAGGAAGACTAACAAAAGAATGAGGTTTAGGTGGACTACTTAATACTCATTCTAAACTTGTAGAATTTCTATGTAAAGAACCTTGTAGAGTATCATCAAAAAAAGATCAATTAGCTCAAGGATTTCTAGAAGTAACATTATTTTCAGTTAATTGCGCGTAAATTATATATAAAAATAATCAAGCAGCTACAACACTTATAATAGATCCAAAACTACTTATTAGATTTCATCCTGCAAATGCATCAGGATAATCACTTATCCGTCTAGGCATTCCTTGTAAACCTAAGAAGTGTTGAGGAAAAAATGTAAGATTAACTCCTATGAATAATATTCAGAAGTGAACTTTAGCTAATAAAATATTATAATTTAAACCTAATATTTTAGGTATTCAGAAGTATCATGCACTAAATAATGCAAAAACAGCCCCCATACTTAAAACATAGTGAAAATGAGCAACTACGTAATAAGTATCATGGAAAGCTATATCAAGAGATGCATTAGCTAAAACAACCCCAGATAGTCCTCCAATTGTAAACATAAATACGAAACCTAAAGCAAATAACATAGATGGAGTCATTTTTATAGAACCTCCGTAACATGTAGCTAATCATGAGAATATTTTAATACCTGTAGGTACTGCTATAATTAATGTAGCAGCAGTGAAATAAGCTCTTGTATCTACGTCTAAACCAACAGTATACATATGATGACTTCATACAATAAATCCTAATATTCCAATAGACATCATAGCATAAACCATTCCAATATAACCAAATACAGATTTATTAGAATTTGCAGAAATAGTTGTACTAATTATACCAAAACCTGGTATAATTAATATATATACTTCAGGATGACCAAAGAATCAGAAAAGATGTTGAAATAAAATAGGATCACCACCTCCTGCTGTTTCGAAAAATGAAGTATTAAAATTTCTATCTGTTAATAACATTGTTATTCCTCCTGCTAAAACAGGAAGAGATAATAAAAGAAGTACAGCTGTAATAACTACAGCTCATCCAAATAAAGCTAATTTATGTAATCTTATACCTGGAGTTCTCATATTAACAACTGTAGTTATAAAGTTTATAGCACCTAATAAACTACTAACTCCTGCTAAATGTAAAGCAAATATAGCTAAATCTACGCTAGGTCCACTATGACTTTGTATTCCTGATAAAGGGGGATAAACAGTTCAACCTGTACCTGCCCCACCTTCTATACAAGCCGAGAAAACTAAAAGTAATAAACTAGGTATTAATAATCAATAACTAATATTATTAAGCCGAGGAAATGCCATATCAGGACCTCCTACCATTAAAGGTAATAAAAAATTACCAAATCCTCCAATTAAAGCGGGCATAACCATAAAAAATATCATTAAAAGAGCATGAGCTGTAATTATGCTATTATATAATTGATTATCTGCTATAAATTGTACTCCAGGTCCACTAAGTTCAAGTCTTATAAGAACAGAAAAAGCTGTTCCTAGTAATCCTGAGAATAATGCTACAATTAAATACGAAGTTCCGATGTCTTTAGCATTTGTTGATAAAAATCAACGCTCTATTCACATAGATATTGAAGATTGTAAATTTATTTCTTCATTTTTGTTGTTTTTATTGTTTAAAATAATTAGTATATAATAATGTAAAATACTATTTTTAAGTAAGATGTAAAGTATAAATGCATATTTTAAAAATAAGTTAGGATGTAAAATATCGATGTATATTTTTAAAAATATAATATTAATATAAAAATATATTTTTAATAGGACAAAAGATTACGGAGGAATTGAACCTCATATTTAAGATTTGCAATCAAAATGTAAACCATTTACTACATAATCTTAATATAAAAATATTATATTTAATACAATATCTATATTTTTATATTAACAATATTTAATTGTATAATTATTTATTAATTTTTTCTCGTAAATCTATTAAAGTATTTTCAATTAAGCTAACAAAAGGTACTAATATTAAAAAATAACTAAAATATAAAACAGTACTTATTTGACCAAATTCAATAAAAGGAGACTCTACATGTTTAGATCCTAATTGCATTAATATTAAGAAATTAGCTAAAAAGATATAAAATATTATTTTACTTAAAGGTTTAAATTGTAAACCTTTAGATCAACTAAGATCTGTAAAAGGTAATACTAATATGATTAATAAAGCGCTAAACATAGCAATAACCCCCAATAATTTATTAGGAATAGATCTTAATATAGCATAGAAAGGTAAAAGATATCATTCTGGTACTATTGCAGCCGGAGTTTGCATTGGATTTGCCATTATATAATTATCACTGTCTCCTAGAGCATTTGGCATAAAAAATACAAATACACTTAGTACAAATAGGAATATAAAGATTGTAATTAAATCTTTAAATAAATAATAAGGAGCAAAAGTTATTCTATCATAATTTCCTGAAACACCTAAAGGATTACTTGATCCTGCTGTATCATGAAGAGCTATTAAATGCATTAATACTAAAGCAGCTAAAACAAAAGGTAAAACAAAATGTAATGCAAAAAATCTATTTAATGTAGCATTATTAACACTAAATCCTCCTCAAATAAATTCAACTATATCATGTCCTATTCAAGGTATGGCACTAATAAGGTTAGTTATAACTGTAGCACCTCATAAACTCATTTGACCATAAGGTAAAACATAACCTAAAAATCCTATAGCTATCATAAGTACAAGCATAACAGTACCTATTACTCATACTAGTGTTCTGGGACTTTTATAAGATCCATAATAGATACCTCTTCCTACATGTAAATAAACTAAAAAGAAAAAAGCAGAAGCAGTATTACTATGTAAATAACGTATTAATCATCCATTATTAACATCACGCATGATATGTTCTATTGAATTAAAAGCTTCAGTAACGTTAGGACTGTAATGCATAGCTAAGGTTACTCCTGTAACAATTTGTATAATTAAACAAACAGCTAATAGAGAACCAAAATTTCATAAATAACTTATATTACTTGGTTGTGATGCATCTATTAAATAAGCATTGGCTAATTTCAGTAAAGAATGGCTTTTTATAATTCTCATTTTATATTTAAATATATATATATCATTTTTCATTTTATTCATTAGAGATTTAACTCTATTAGGTATTACTGCCTTTAAAAATTTTTATTCTTTGTATTTAAATACGATTATATTTAAAGAAAGTAATATTAATAATATTATATTAATGTTAGTATCAATAAATGTAATGCTAAATAAATAAGCAAAAAGACCTACTAAAATATATAAAGCATAAGTAGTAACAATAGATGTATTAAAAATAGTAATAATTTTACTTAGTGTCATTAAACTTTTTTCTAGTCCATAAGGTCCTATTAATTCTATGCTTCCTTTATCTAAAATTTTAGTAGTTTGTCCTCCCAATTTTAATATTAAATTAACTATATAATTATTATATAACAATTCTATATTAAAACGTTGACTAAAAAATCCAAATATAAAATAACCTAATCTTGATAATTTAAAATTATTTATAATTTTAGGTAAATACTCTAACAATATGATTGTTATTAAACTAAAAAATACTGTAAAAATAAAAGGTAATATTTTAAATAAAGTGTCTACACCAAATTCTGTGTCTATAGTTATTTCATGAAATGGATGAATAAATATACTATTATCTGCAAAAAAATTAGAACCTAATCCTAAATAAATATCTTTAGCTATGAAACCAAAAAATATAGAAAAAATGGCTAATATAACTAAAGGTAAACTTAAAAATATATTCCCTTCATGAGCTTTTTTATATGAATAAAAATTTCCATTAGGACTTGTTATAAATGTTAAGTATAAGACTTTTATTGAATATAAAGTAGTAAAAATTGCACCTATTGTAGCTATAATATAAACAGTTATACTACTAAAATAATATTGTCCATAAGCAGATTCAAGGATAAAATCTTTACTATAATACCCCGTCATAAAAGGAAAAGCTACTAGACTTAAACTAGCTATTAACATAACTGAATATGTTAAAGGTAAATAAGCTAATAATCCTCCATATTTTCTAAAATCTTGATTATCCATTACAGCATGTATAATAGCTCCTGCACCTAAAAACAACAATCCCTTATAAAATGCATGGTTAATTAAATGAAATAAAGCTATATTGTAAGAAGATAGTCCAATAGCTATAACCATCATTCCAAGTTGACTCATTGTGGAATAAGCAATAACTTTTTTTATATCTTGTTGGAATAAACCAATAAGAGAACTAAATATAGTAGTTATTGCTCCTAATCATAAACATAATAACAATAAAGTTGAACTGTATTCAATTAGAGGAGAAGAACGCATTAATAAATATACTCCTGCTGTTACCATTGTAGCTGCATGTATTAAAGCAGAAACTGGAGTAGGCCCTTCCATTGCCATAGGCAATCAAACATGAAGACCTACCTGTGAACTTTTTGCCATAGCACCTATTAATAAACATATACCTATTATAGTTATTATATTTTCATTATTATAAGGTGCTAAAGAAAATACTGTAGAATAGTCTAAATTTCCTAAAGATCATAATATAATAAACATACCTATAGTTAAAAAGCAATCTCCTACTCTATTAGTTAAAAATGCGGACATAGAACTTTGATTAGCGGCAATTCTTGTAAATCAAAAATTTACTAGTAAATATGAACATACTCCTACACCTTCTCATCCTACAAACATTAGTAAATAATTATTACTAGTTACTAAAATTATCATCATAAAAGTAAATAAACTTAAATAACTAAAAAATCTTTGATTATGAGGATCATTGCTCATATAACTTATAGAATAAATATGAACTAATGTACTAATAAATAATACGGGTATTAACATAGAAACTGTTAGGCTATCAAATTGAAAACCTCATACTACGTTAAATCATTCGCTATCTATTCATCTAAATAAGTAAATTGAAACAGGAATATTATTAAATCCTACTTCAAAGAAAATAATAATGGCTAAAATTGTTGTTAGTATTAAACTTGAACAAGTAATCCATTGTACTCCTTGAACCCCAACTTTTCTACCAAAAAAGCCAGAAACTATAGATCCTAATAAAGGTAAAATTATTACACTTAAATACATTATTTATATTCTATAGCTATACTTCCTCTTAATCTATAGAAAGCAACAAGAATACCTAAACCTATTGCAGATTCTGCACCGGCAATAGATATTATATATATAGCATAAGTTTGACCTATTATATCGTCAATTGTAAGTGAACTTACCAATATTAAGAATGTTATAGATAAAAGCATTATTTCTATAGAAATAAGCATTAATATAATATTTTTTCTATTTAATACAAATCCTAAGACTCCTATTAAAAAAAGTATTAAAGTTAAATTCATTAATATAGTTTGAATATATAAACTGAATTATTTATAATTAATTATCTATATAATATTATTAATTGTTATAACTAGGAATGTATAAGATTTGAACTTATATCTGAGTGGCCGTAACACTAAGTTTTGCCATTAAACTAACATACCTTTATATACATATAGTATATATTATATATGGCCATATTATTATATTAATTTATAAAGCTATTGTTGGCTTAATCAAAGAAGAAATTTTTCTAAACTTAGACTTTCTATAACAATAGGCATTGAACTGTGTAAAATACCACAAATTTCTGAACACTGTCCATAGAAAACACCTTCTCTATTTACAAAAACAGAAGCTTGATTTAGTCTTCCCGGGTAAGCATCACATTTTATACCTAAAGCATTACAAGAAAATGAATGAATAACATCTCCTGATGTAATAATAAATCTAACGTGTGTTAATTCAGGAAGAATAACTCTATTATCTACTTCTAACATTCTTAATCCTCCCAATTCTAAATCAGATTCAGGTACTATATATGAATCAAATTCAATGAATTCATCATTTGAATCTAAAAAATCTGGATATTGATAGCTTCAATATCATTGATGACCTTCAGCTAAGATTGACATTGAAGGGTCACTAACTTCATCCATTAAATATAATAATTTGAAAGAAGGAAAAGCTATTAATATTAATATAACTGCTGGAGTTATAGTTCATATTAATTCAATTAATGTTCCGTGATTTAAATATTTATGTGATATAGGTGATTTACTATAAATATAATTTCTTATTATAGATAATAATATTCATCCTACACCAAATAATATTATTACTAAATAATACATTATATTATCATGTAATTCGACTAAACCTTCCATTTGTGGAGTAGCACTATCTTGAAAGTATAAACCTCAAGTACTAGGTACGTCTAAATAATAAGTAAAGATATTTTTAAATAAAGGCATTTTTTTATTAACAAAAATTATCTATAAAATTTAATGTATAGAATTAAAAAGTAACAGAATTTATTATTTTTTTAGAAGATATATAAATTCTAAAAAGTAATTTATTAAGCAACATATAAAAGTAAAAAAGCCATCATTAAAGCAAATAATCCTGTAGCTTCAGAAAAAGCGAAACCTAAAATAGCATAAGCAAATAGTTGACCTCTTAAAGAAGGATTTCTTGCAACACCTAAAATTAATGCTCCAAATACTACACCTATTCCTACTCCAGCTCCAATTAATCCTGTTGTAGCTAAACCTGTACCAATTATTTTTGCAACTTGTATCATTAAAAATTTCTTTAATTTATTTAAATCTTAAATTTTATAAATTTTTATTATTGATATTAATTTAGTTAAATTTAACCATAAATTTAAAATAAAAACATATTTTTATTTCTCGTTATTTATTTTACCTAATAATTCTGTATTGTAATAAGCTTTTGTTTTAAAGGAATTAAAAGTTTGTTTACTTTCAATTTTTAAAGCACTTTTACCTAATTCAAACACAAAACCTATAGTTATTATACCTATAAATCCTAATGTTATTATTAAACCATATATATTATTTACATACTCACTAACTGCAAAAGGAAAAGTAAGAAGAATTTCTAAGTCTAATAATAAATATACTAAAGCAAATATAAAAAATTTAATTCCAAATTGAGTCCGATTTTGTCCTAAGAAACTATGAAATCCACATTCAAATATACTATATTTTTCTTGATAAGGATTATGCGGAGCAAGAAGAAAATTAACGATTAAAAAAAGCATAGCTATTATTGTTACTAATAATATAAAAAAAGTCATACTACTCATTTAATAATTAAATAAAAATTGTACCAATATGGTACTCATACTTAATCATTCTTTATTCATAAACATAAACAATAATATTATTAATGTTATTATTGATATACTTAAAGATATAGGACTAGACATAGCTATATTTTTATAATTAAAAGTAATAGATTTTACAATATTATTATCACGATAAATATTTCCTTTAATAGTTATATTTTTCATTAAAGGGTTTACTTTATATTCAGGTGAGAAAAAAAATATTTCTTTAATTATATTTAAATAATAAACTGCTCCTATCACACTAGTAAGTATTCCTACTAAAGACAAGAATATATATCCATTATCTAAAGCAGCACTTAAAACCATCTGTTTAGCGAAAAATCCTATTAAAGGAGGTATTCCTATAAAAGAAAAAATTGTTATACTTAAACTTAATGCTAATAATGGATTTATATAAAAATATCCTTTTAATTGATTAATTAATTGAATAGGAGAATTATTTTTATCTAATAACTCTAAATGATCTTTATTTTCACTTATATAATAAAATAAAGAAAATCCAATAGTTACTAATATAATAAAAATGTTTAAATTACTAATAGAATATTGAATTAAATAAAACATGAATGCTTGTGTTGATTCTATACTTGATATACTTAAAGCTAGGAGAATAAATCCTACGTGAGAAACAGTACTATAAGCAAGTAGTCTTTTTATTCTAAATTGTGTTAAACCTACCACAGTACCTATTATAAGAGATAATAATGAACTAGCTAATAAAGTAAATGTTCAGTTATAATTTAAAAAATAATTACTAGTATAATGTACTATTTCTAGTAAAAAAATAAATATAGAAATTTTTGCTATAATTGCTACGAATGTAGTAACTATAGTCGGAATAGCATCATAAACATCCGGAGATCAAAAATGAAAAGGAGCAGCACTTACTTTAAATAAAAATCCTACACTAAAAATTAGTAATGCTAAATTTATATAATAAGGTTGATATCATGTATAAAAATAATTATTAATTTCACTTACAGTAGTTATAATATATATACCATCTAGATTAGTAGTTCCAGAGTTAGCATATAATAAACTTGTACCTAATAATATAAAACATGAGCTTAGTCCTCCTAACAAGAAGTAAATAAGACCTCCTGTTGTAGATAATTCAGAATTTCTATAAAGAGTACTTAATAAATATAAACCATAACTTTGTAATTCTATAGCTAAAAAAATAGAAACTAAATCGTTACTTGATATTAAAAAAACAGCTCCTGTAATTATAAATAATAAAATCAAAGGATATTCTATTATTTTAAAGTGTTCTCCCATTTTATTTATAATTTTGGTTCTATAATACACAAAATTGTAAAATAATTGTTGTTGTAATGAAGAATATTCAGGTACTCATACTTTTCTAGGATAAAAACTAGTAAATTGCAATATTATTATACTAATAATAAATATAAATATTTGGAATATTTGTGTTATATTAGTTATATGTAATAAACCTCCATGTAAAGTTATACCTTTAGTTAGCATAGATAAACCTATTACATGATGTAATATAGAATAAATTAATATTATAATAGCTACTCTATTAAAAAGAATAGAAATATCTCGTCTTGATGTGACGGCATTAGAAAGTAATAAAGAAAATATAGAAATTAATATCATGAAATTAAATTTTTTGAAGCCTGAGGAGAAAATCGAATTCCCATTATTAATTGATGAGATTAAAGTTTTACCCTTAAACTACTCGGGCTTAAACGGGCGGATACCCTGGCTCGAACAGGGAACTTACTGTGCCACACTCAGTTGTTCTACCTATTGAACTATATCCACCTTTATTTATGTTGGAGTGATTCGAACACTCAATAGTAAATACCAAAAATTTATGACTTACCCATTAGTCAACAACATATATCTATAGGTGACAAGACTTGAACTCATATGGTTTATATACCATTCCGACCTAAGCGGAACATGTCTACCATTCCATCACACCTATGATAAGTTTATAACCAAATATATAAGTTAAAATTTTATTTAAAATAACACTTTAACTTATGACAATATGTTATATTATAATTGCCCAAGATAAGATTTGAACTTACAACCAAAGCAGCTTCAGTGCTTTGCTCTACCAATTGAGCTACCTGAGCTTGTAATTATTATAATGGAGACATCAAGATTTGAACTCGGATTAATAATACGCAAAATTATAGTTTTACCAATTAAACTATGTCCCCTATTTATGATAATATAAATACCTTTTCTTAGTTTTTATCTATTTATATTTATATTATTAAAAAAATAATATCCAAGAAAGGATTTGAACCTTTACGGCACTACACCAACAAATTTTAAATTTGCACTGTCTACCTAATTCCAGCACTCGGATTATTAAGCGGATAAAGGACTTGCACCCTTATGATCTGATCATGAGTCAAATATGTTATCTAATTACATTAATCCGCATATATAATAAGGCTAAAGTGACTTGAACACTTATAATTACCGTCATGAGCAGTACGCTCTACCAATTGAGCTATAGCCTCTTATTTTGTAGACTAGATAGGATTTGAACCTATGATCCCAACGTTGAAAAGGTTGTGTCTTACCACTTGACTACTAATCCGTATAAAGCCCGGTGCAAGTATCGCACTTGCTTCTATTGATTACAAAACAATTGCATTACTTTTATGCTAACTAGGCTAAATGTACAACATTTAAGTTAAAAAATGTAAGATATATTAAATATTTAGTTGTTTAAAAATTAGTACTTAACTTCTTTTAATCTCTAGATTTTTACAAATTAAGCCTATTTCGTAGTATTGTACTACGTTTATTTAGGAAATATATTAAGGTAAGCTTCGTACCTATATGCTTTCAGTACTTATCTTTGACTAACTTAGCTTTCCTGCCATGCTTATACTATACATTTACTCAAGTAAAAGTAACACCCCTGAAAATAAAATTTTCCTATATTAATATTGGGCATATAAACAACAGGTAAACCATAGGTTAATAAAACTATTTTATTTTTACATAAACTAGCTTTTCTTCACGTTCCTTTCGTACAAGATTATTCCTTATTATATTCCAATTTCCTCTAGAAGATAGAAACCATACTGTCTCACGACGTATTTAACCCAGCTCATGTAACTTTTTAATCGACGAACAGTCGTACCCTACATAGTTTCTGCATCCATGAGGATAAGTTAAGCCGACATCGAGGTGCCAAACCGCGCACTCATTTTGTACACTCTTGCGCAAATTAGCCTGTTCAATTTGTTATCATAATTTATTTCCATTTTTTACAAAATGGTTCAGACTATGTCTTCATTTTTTTTTATTTTTATAGTATAAACTAACTTATTTACCACTAATTCAACCTTTTACAGCAAAAGCACCAATACGACGTTTTGCTGTAAACATTGAATGATCTAAATTATATTCATCGTGATTTCTTCTTAAAACGGATGATAATCTTTTATAAGAAGAATCTATATTTTTTAAACCTCCTTTCAATTTAATTTTAAACTGAGATTTATCTGCTCTATATCTTCTTGTTAATCTACCTTTAGCTTCCAATCTAATACCTCCTATATTTTTATAATGAATAGAATTGAAAATAATTTTATATAAATCAATATTACTATAATTAGGATAAAAACCGTAAAATTCATTTAATAATTCGTCTAAATTATTTTTAATCATATAGTTTATATTCATATTTTTGTATTTGTTTTCTAACAAATTATAATTAACACTCTTTATTAAACTGCTTTTTTCTTTAATTCCATTTACTTTAGGTAAAATAGCTTTATTTAGAATAAATTTCATAGTTCTTAATGGATTAATGTTTCTATTCTTTAACTTTAAGCTTAAAATTTTAGTAAATATATCACTATTGTGTATTAGAGAATTTAAATTAATAATATTAAATTCTACTTTTTTTTTATAAAATTTACTTATTATACTCGCTAATATATATAAATAGTTATCTTCAAATTTAAATTGATTAAGCCCAAGTTTTAATTTATATCTTTCTAAGAATGAAAATAATTTGTAAAAAATTGTTTTTTCTTTAAATTTTGTAAGACTTACAGAATAATCTATATTATATTTATTATATAATATATTCATAAAGAATATTTTTTTTAAAGAATTCTTAACAAAAATTTTCAAAGTATTTATTTTGTTTAATAAAGCGAATTTTTGTTTATTATACACATATAGTGTTATAAGAATTTTAGAATTAACATGGTTTAGTTCAGATGCACTAATATAAATTTGTTTAAATCCAGTATTTCCTTTAGAAAACTTTACTTTTTTATTTAATAATTTAGAATTATTGTTAAAAAAATAAGAATTAAAATAACTTTTTATCAATTTATCAATACTAATATCAAAAGAAGGCAAATATTTTAAGGAATTAGTATTAAAACAATATATATTGTTTTTTCATTCTTTATATGTAGAAGGGAAATATTTCATTTCACCTACATCATTTTTTGATAAATTAACAGGTAATAGTGTTTTAGGGTTATTGTTATTTTTAATGTTTTTACTAAAAACATAAGGATTTGTATTTTTCATTTATATACTATTTTAATAAAAAATCTATTTCTATAAAAATAAAAAAAAAAGTTGGGTATTGCTATAGGATTTATTTTTATCTCTATATAGTCGTTGAACGTTTTTACTTAATAAACTTCGCTTCAAATTTACTCTATTTTTAAGTAATTTTTTGAAATTAACCCAATTATTATCAATTATTTTTTTTTAATTAATATTGAAGGACAAACATCCCTAGCGTAGCTTTTCCAAAAATCCAAGATCTTTCCTTTTTGTATCATTGTGATCCTATGCCCCGCTTACGCGACTGTAAGATTTGTTGTGAATCAAACAGTAAGGCAAGATTAAGCCATTGAGCTTTTAATGTCTAAAACAGTTTTATTTAAAAAAATAATTTCAAGTAAATTAAAAAACTAATTTTATTTTTATAATCTACTTTTTATGACAACTAATTTCTTTTTAGCGATAATCGTTACCTCATTTTTATTTTTCACAAGATTTATTATAATTATAATTATAATTAAAATTACAAACAAGCACTAATGTGCTTTACATTTGAAAATACTACATTTTCTTTCTTAGACACTCCCATCTACTTTTTGTGGGGTCTATGCCCCATATAAACTGTCTTTTAATCATTGTCCTTTTTAAAGTTTTTACAGTATGACAGCAAAATAAAGGTATTACACGTACATTTTATCTATTGCCTTATAAACTAGAATTTAGCTCTATCATACTTAATAATTAATAACAGTAAAGCTGCATAGGGTCTTCTCGTCCCTCTAGAGGTAAACTGTATCTGCACAGTTATTCCAATTTCACTGAGTCAATCATAGAGACAGCTGTTGTATCGTTACATCATTCATGCAAAGACCGCATTTAACGGCCAGGGTATTCCGCTACCTTTGGACCCTCACGTTAAGGCCGCCATTAACCGGGGGTTCCTTTAAAATCTTTCAATTTTATTCGTTAACCAGCCGGGATCGGGCAGACATCACACTCAATACTTAGACTTGTTGTCTTATGCAAAGTGCTGTGTTTTAATTAAACAGTCGTACAACACTATTTTATGCTTCTTCATTTTTACCTGATATTAATCAGGATGAACGAGCCCTCCTTATCCCGAAGTTACGGTAGTCATTTTGCCGAGTTCCTTTATGATTGTTATCTCATTAACGCCTTCGTATACTCTACTAGCTTACCTGTTGCAATTTTTAGGTACGGTTGTATTATTTATTTACTCATCTATTTAGTTTATTGTAAAATAAAAAAATATTATTATTTATTTTTCCTGTACATTTTTTACTTAAAAATGTCGTTTTAAAATAAAAAGTTTTTCTCATCACAAAAACCTTCAGGTTTATTGCTTAGAGGCCGTTACTTAATTTAACCATAAGCTTTAGGCGAGAATATATCTTCTTATACTTATAAAAGTATAATTTAATATATTTTCTTTTTCGTTACTCATGTCACCATTATCACTTGAGTTTTTTATAATTCTCTTTAAAAAAGAAAATTCAAATAATCACTCAACGTTCTGCTACCCCACTAAATAAAAAAACTTTTTTATCAAAATGGACAAGGTATTGGTATATTATTTAGATCCGTTAAATTTTCGATGCCTTTAACATTAACAAGTGCTCTGATACGAGATCTTTAAATTATGGCTGCTTCCAAGCCTATTATCTTGTCGACATATATAAAGACTTTCTTAATTTCACTTAATAATAATTTTGGAACCTTAACTCTTGTTCTGGGCTGTTTCCCTTTTGACATACAATCTTAGCATTCTATGTCTGATAATTCAAAATTCATCTTTGTCATTCCGAGTCTACATACTCACCGATAAAATCTCTACGATTCCCCGATATACATAAGAATAAAAATACATTAAAAAAAATAGTATTTTTATATCTTGTCTGAGATTAATTTCTGTACCTACTAAGATGTTATTTGAATCGCCTACTGTTATAGGTTTCGCAGAAAACCAGCTATCTAGTCAGCGTTGTCTTTCACTTACTTACCACGGTTCTTCGGATATCTTTACAACGATAACCCGTTCGGACCTTTATAATCCTGACTATGGTAAGATCACTAGTTTTCGGGTCTAATATTAAATACTTTTCATTTTGTTTATGATCGGTTTACCTTTGATTAAATCTCGCATCTAATATTAACTTGGTGACCCATTATGCAAAAGGTACACTCTTACTATTTTTATAGCTTGAGCTGCTTATAAAACTACTAATTCAAATATCAATTCCCTCACGGTACTTGTTAACTATCGCTTACATATTATATTTAGCCTTTGAGGAAGGTTCCCCTTATATTCAAACAGTTTAATTACCATTTTACTTTATTATATAGGCTATTCTACTTTCATTCACACTACTCATAGAATCTCTTTTGATTTTTTTTCCTGAAATTAATAGGATGTTTCCGTTCATTTCGTTTATTATTTGATTTCTCAAAAAAGTTCATATATTACTATTATTATATTAATATAATTTTAATCTTTTTAATATGTAGCTAGATATCCTTAATAGTTTCTTTATATACTTAAATATTGTTATATAAATATTTTTATATATCACGTACATTTCTAAAGTATTTCTACTTTACCGTCGGGTTACTTAGGTTCGAACTAAGAGTCTCATCTACCCAAAAGATGCGTCGCACCAACCTGACTCTAACCCGTCGTTTCAGAGAATAAAGGATTCGAACCTTTGAAAGACGAATCTTTAACTAAACTCAAACTAGTCACCTTAAACCAACTCGGTCAATTCTCTTTAATAAATGGTTATATTATAATTCTTTCAAGACTTGAACTTGAATAATATCCTTATCAAAGATACATTTTACCCTTAAATTAAAGAACTTAAATTATATATATATTAAACGGTTTTTATTCACCTTTCTTATACTTATTGTGTTATAGATAATATACACTTGATACCCTTAATTGTATCTTTTTACTATTATTACAAAATTAAAATTTTAACAAAACTTTATTACTTTTTATTTTGCCAAGGAAAACGCAAGTTTTAAGCCTTCTTTGTCTACTAATTAAATTAATTTTTTAATCTCTACAGTATGTTTTCTTCCTGATATTGAACCAGCTATTTTACAAATATTATACAAAGGATTTAATATTGTTCTCTTTTTATAATTATAGAAGAATCACAATATTCTAAAATATATAAACCAAGATTTTCATAACCATATTTTAATAATGTACTACATATTACACTATTACTTTTTTTCAATTTCTTCTTTAAATATACTAGCTTTAAGGTAAAATTTTATATGTATTATTTTGATATTTTTTTTTAATTAAAAAGAGACATTTTCTATAAGAGATAGGTGAGTCGAACACCTAGCCTTCTACGTGTAAAGTAGCTACTCTACCATTGAGTTAATCTCTCAATAAAAATTTTATTTTTTATCTTTTTTGTTTTATAGTTATAACTATAGCACCCACCATGGCTAATAATAGTATAAGACTTGTTATAAGTAATCATAAATTGTAATTAGTATACATAATATTCCCAATACTTGTAATATGGTCATTTTCTAATAAATTACCTTCTCAAGTTTTACTTGTAACAAATAAAACTTCTGTTTTATTTCCTTTAAAATCTAAATAAAAATTATTTAGTTGATTTCAAGGGAAATTATATAAAGCATCTCTAATATAAATAGTAGGATTATCTGAAATAATAATACTATAAGGTAAACTTTGAAATAATGTATAATTAAAAAAAATAGTAATAATTATAGCTAAAGGTATACTATTTTTAGTATTACTTTGTAATTCACTTATTCTTATATTAATTAACATTAATATAAATAGAAATAGAATAGATACAGCTCCTATATAAACTATTAAATAAGATAGACCTATAAAACTTAAACCTATAAGAATTAAATAACAAGAAATACTAGCAAATAAACCTATTAAGAATAAAATAGACACAATAGGGTTTTTACTTACAATTATTAATATGGCGTTAATAATTGCTAATAAAGACAGTATATTCAATACATAATGTACATAACCATTAGTAAAATATTCATTTATTATAAATAAATTGTTCATATAAATTTATATTAATCTCTAAGGAGAAAAGTTAATTGTTAATCAAATAGCTATATTGTACAAAAGTATTCAGACTCGAACTGAAACCAAACAGATTTGAAGTCTGCTATCCTACCAATTAGACGATACTCCTATTTACGGAAGAGGAAAGACTCGAACCCTCAGATGCTTGTGCATAATATTTAGTAAATATCTTGTTTTACCTATAACAACTCTTCCATAAACGGAAAAGAGATGAGTCGAACATCCAAGTGTTAATACACAATATGTAGCAAATATTTTGCTTTACCTATAGCAACTTTTCCTTTAAACGAATTAGACCAGAATCGAACCGGCATCTCCTTTCGTGACAAGAAAGTTCTCTATCCATTAAGTTACTAATTCTATAATTAAATTATATAAGAATACTGGAAATCGAATCCAGATTTGTAATGTGGAAAATTACCGTTTTACCTTTAAACTACACTCTTTTATATAAGTTTTTTACAATTAGTCAGACTCGAACTGACACTACTCATTTGGTAAATGAATATTCTACCCTTAAACTATAATCGCTTATTATTTAGGGTCTACAGGAATCGAACCTATTTCTGTATGATTAAAAGTCATATGTATTACCTTAATACTAAAACCCCTATTAAATAATTTACCGGCTAAAATTATTATATATATATATATATTTAATCGCCATCATCATATATTGTTGGCATTTCAGTGGGTAAATCATCTAATACCTGATTAGGAGTTCTTCTCATTTCTTCAATTTCTTCTTTTATTATTGCTTCTTGATCTTTTAAATAATGTATTACTCTGTTTAATGAATCAGTTTTAGTTTCATTAGCATTATACTGTCTGTCAAAGAATCCAGGATAACCTTCCTTAGCATCTTTTAAATATCGATTATTAGCTTTCGTTTCACTACTTAGATTAGGATTTTCTTCTATTTCTACTGCTTTTTCAACATTCTTTCTTTCCTTTTGTAAATCTTTAAGATCCATTTTTCTCTCATCGATTTCAGTAAGTCTTTTTTTGAATGGTGATATTTTTTCATTGTCTAAAGGAAATCTACGTTTAGGATGATATGCATTACTAGAAGTATGGAATTTCAATATTTGAGTAAAACTAATTAAATTAAAAATAGATTTTATAATAAAATAAATCTTAATTACCTTGTTCATTAATAAAAATATAATTTCATAAATAATATCAATTAATATGTCTATATTTAAACCTTTTTCAATTATAATTTCACCTAAGCAATGGCCAGATAATGTTATATTATTATTAGGAAATTTATGTTCGTAATTAATTAAAGAAGTAAAATTTAAGTTTGAAGTCTTTTTATCCATAATAAATATATTACCTAAGATCCTCAGTAGTATATAGATATATATAAAAAAAGTCAAACAACGTCTACAAAATGTCAATATAAAATACCTCCTTCAAATCCTACATGATGATTGTCTGTTAAATGATAAGCAAATATTCTTCATAAAGCTACTGATAAAAAAATAGTTCCTATTATAACATGTAATCCGTGAAAACCTGTACCAAAAAAGAAACATGTACCAAAAGCACCGTCACTTATAGTAAATGATGAAACACTATACTCAATAACTTGAAAAGCTGTAAAAACAATAGCTAATAATATAGTGAAAATTGATCCTCATAATGAACCTGATCTATTTCCTGTTATTAATGAATGATGAGCATATGTCACTGTAGCTCCACTTGACAATAATATTATAGTATTTAAAAGAGGTAATTCAAAGGGATTTACAGGTTCAATACCTAAAGGTGGTCATTGACCACCTAATTCTACAGTAGGAGTTAACGCACTATGAAAAAATGCTCAAAATATAGCCATGAAAAATAATGCTTCAGAAACTATAAATAAAATTACTCCTAAATTTAATCCTTTTTGTACAGCTAATGTATGATCACCTAAAAGAGTTGCTTCAGTAATTACGTCTCTAAATCAAAAAGACATACCAGATACTACAAGAACAACAGCTATATATACTAATATATAACCATTAAAAAAAGTATGTAAAGATAATGCAGCACTTACAGTTAAGATTAATAAACAAATACTTGTATAAAGAGGTCAAGGAGATGGTGACACTAAATGAAAAGGATGATGTTGAAAATTACTTCGTAGTAAATTTGTCATATTATTATAATAATAATTACAATTAACAATTTGAACAAAAAAGCAGAGACGATAAAAATATAATTAATAATTTAAGATTATAAATTAATAATAGCCTCTAAGATGAATTGAACATCTATCATAATATTAACAGTATTATGCTCTGCCGTTGAGCTATAGAAGCTTAATAGGAAGAAAAGGACTCGAACCTTCGATAGCTAGTATAGCTATTGAGTTTACAGCTCAACCCGTCATACCTACAAACGGAACCTTCCTTTTATATATAATATATAAATTATATATAATGTGTATTTTTTATACTAATTAATCCCGTGCAACTTCCACTACACGAACTGTATTTCGACTTAACACTAATTATAATTGCGCATACGAAGAATCTGAAGCTAATTAATAAATCTTGTGTATTATTAGAATATTTAGTATCAGAAAGCAAACTTATTGCGACTAATTACTTTCAGCATGTGACGAGTGATTAGTACCAATCCGAGGTTATATTCACCGTGACAACTTGTGATTCACGATTACTAGCAATTTCTTATTCATGCAGCCGAGTTTCAGACTACAATCCATATTCTTTTTATCCTATTTTATGAGATTTGCTAAAACTTAATTTTTGCTTCTCTTTGTTTAGGAATATGTGGCACGTCTATAGCCCACAATATCAAGGCCATGATGACTTGCCTTGGTCCTTTTTCTCATCTCCCCATATACAGGAGGAAACGCTTTACTGTTTACTAAGTAAAGCAAAGGCTTTCGTTAATTCCATGGCGTAGACCACAGTTTCACAACATTAACTGAAGACAGCCGTGCAACGCTTGTATTTATAATAACAATTTTTCATTACTTAAAAAAAAAAGTAATATATTATTATAATATTCAAATTGTGGTAAGGTTTTTCGTGGATCACCGAATTAAATAACATACTTCACTGCTGGTGTCAGAAACGGTCTAGTGATTTCAGTTCCTGCGTTGCCGCATTACTCTTGAGGTGGAATGCTTACACTTTCATTTATAGATCAAAAATATCTAATCTATGGCATTCATCATTTTCTGCTAAGACTACTAGGGTACCTAATCCTCTTCGTTACCTTAGCCTTCGTCCCTCAACGTCAGTTTTTGCATAAAAGATTGCTTTCGCCTTTACCAGTCCCTTCTGTATAAGCAAATATTATCTCTGAACACAAAAGGTACTATCTTCTCTCATAAAACTCTAGAAAAATCGTCCTTTAATAAGCAAATTTTTCCGTCTAGGTACCCTTTAAACCTATTTAAGATGAATAACACTAATCTCTTACGTATTACCGCGACTGCTGGCACGTAATTAGTCAAGACATATGTACATATCGTCATTATCCATATGTATACAGATAAAGTTCTATATATTTATATGTGTAAATTATAATTTACACAGGCATCTTTAAATATACGTTTCTATAATAAAATTATAGAACAAAACTTTTTGTTCCTCCAAATTGCCAGTTCAGCCGTTAGGCCATTGACTAAAATTCCCCACTGCTGTGCTCGCTTGCCTTGGGATTTTTTCATTCCCAATGTGGTTGATCAACCATCTCAGTTTCAACTCCGAGAATTATAAGCTTGTTAAGCCATTACCTTAACAACTACTATTTCTCGATAAATATTTCTTTTCCTCCTAAAGCGGTAATTTATACCTTTTTTGATTTTATTCTTATTATTTGTTACAATAGTAATTTATTTCACTCTTATCTTTTTTAATAATACTACCTATATTATTAAATAAGAGTTTAATAATAAGATATACCCCAATTACACTACAATTAAATAAACAGTAGTAAAATTATTATTAAACAAATTAAAAAGAATAATTTATGAAAGATTTACTTTCACTTTAAGATAGGTCGAATATTTTACACTCACCTGTACACCACTTTTAATTAAAAAAACTTAATTAAACGTTCGATTAGCATGTGTCAAGCATTTGGATAGCGTTCATTCAGAGCCATCACCAAACTCATCTAATTATGGTAGAATTGATATAATCTAACATATCATCAAAAATTTTTTTTCTATGCTATGGTCAATTATATCACTTATGTGTTTTTAATTTATATCCTGGATTTATTTAAGCTATGAATAGTTAATATCTAAAAAAAAATAATATGTTGGCTTACACGTTCATAATGATACTATATCGTTTAATTTAATTAAAGAATTCATTAATATTGTCTATTAAATACCTTTACTTTAGTAAAACATATTTACATATATAAATATTTATAGACTTTTCTTATATTTATAAATCACTAAGAATTTGGACTAAATTAATTTAGTGTAAATCTAAACCATCTTTTATATAACCTGAAGTTAAAACTACAAAAACTTGTGCTTGTATTAAAGCAATTCCTAATTCTAATCCAGAGAACGCAATAATAAAAGATAAAGGTATTAATCCTAAAAAAAAGAATATTACACCACTTGTCATGATATTATATGTAAATCCAGCTAAAATACTAAGTAACATATGACCTGATAAAATATTAGCAGCTAATCTTAAACCTAAAGAAATATTACGAGCAAGATATGAAATAAATTCTATTAATACTAATAAAGGCAGTAATCCTATAGGACAACCAGCTGGCACTAATAGAGAAAAAAATTGTAACCCGTGTTGTTGAAATCCTAATATAGTAGCACCTAAAACAATTGTAAAGCTTAAAGCAAATGTTAATACAAAATGACTTGTAGATGCAAAACTATATGGTATCATACCTATTAAATTATTAACTAAAATAAATAAAAATAAAGCATAAATAAATGG
>Ga0302140_10002344_pt1 | contig 24595 bp, 20 predicted proteins | sample I_Bog_E1_1_FD_202095 | JGI IMG/M metagenome (GOLD analysis project Ga0302140, IMG submission 202095) | Peat permafrost microbial communities from Stordalen Mire near Abisko, Sweden - I_Bog_E1_1 | ecosystem: Environmental > Terrestrial > Soil > Wetlands > Peat | place: Sweden: Abisko, Stordalen... | reverse complement strand
GCCGGGTCAGTTCTTTTTCCTGTTCAGGACTCAGAATCAGTCGAGGAAGACCAGATTTACCTGCCATGATCTATCATAGCGGCAAACAAGCCTTACTGTAAATGTTTTAATGAAACGTTATACTAGTCGGTTGGAGAAGGGCCATCCTGGCCCAGACCCCGACGCTTAGCCCAGTAAAGCTTCATCCGTTCCGATACTTCCTTACGCGCCGCGTGATCCATCGACTTTCTGCCTCGGGCGGCGGGCCGGGATCGCGCCGGTTTGGCGGCAATCCCGTCCATCGCTTCGAGCGATTCAATGATTCGCTGCAACCGGTTTCTTTCCTCTACCAGGTCGCCAATAATCCGATACAGATCCATGTTCCCCCGCGACCGCCGTGCTCTGTCACTTCAGGCGCCCTCGCACAAAATAGGGCAGGTGCGGCACGAATTTAAATCCGAAAAAATGCATGCACACCCACACAATAATAACGATTAATACCACACTAAGACCCACCCATGGCAGCACTTTCGCCCATGGGAAGCTTCTCTTCTCGCGATGTAGTACTAGTAACCAGCTTGCGAAAATGCCCACATAGAATAAAAGGATCATGGGCGTGGCGAAAAGCGTAAGGTTAAATACATCTCCCGTTGGCGTAATAACCGCGGCCAGGATGACGATCACCAGAATGGCGTAACGGCTATGGCGCACCAGAAAGCCCGGATTTGCCACCCGAACCAGGGTGAGCAGGAACAGCAGCACGGGAATTTCAAATACAATGCCGACCGCCAGCATCACGTCCACGAAAAGATCGTAATATTCGTTAACGTTAATGGCCGGCGTAATGCCGCCCTGCATACCCAGTCCCAGCAGAAACTCAAGACCGTAGCGAAATGCGACAAAGTAGGCGAATAGCCCGCCGCCAATAAATAATCCGGCGCTCGATGCCACGAACGGCACCGCCCATTTCCGTTCGTGTTTATATAAACCGGGCGCGATAAATGCCCAGACCTGGTAGAGAACCCATGGCGAAGCGACAAAAATCGCGGCCAGCAGAGGCAGCTTCATCCAGATGATCTGGAAACTGTCCATAGGCGAGATGAGCATCAGGTTGGGGGGATTGACGCCCAGGTGAATCAGAGCCGTTCTGGCTGGCTCCCTGACGATATCCCACATCTGGTTGGCGAAGCAGATGGTGACGCAAAACGCCGCCACCATGCCGTAAACCACCATCAGGAGGCGATGCCGGAGTTCTTCCAGATGGTCGAGGAAGCTCATCCTCGCCATGCCGTCTTCTTCTTCGTCGTCGTCGGGCTTGGGCCGGCCCGCACCTGCGGGAAGCTTCAGTCCACCCAAAATGTTGGCGAGGCGGTCAAATACAGAATGGTCCTCGGGAGGAGTCAGTCCTCCCGGTGCGTCGTTGATTGCCATGCGATTGTCTTAACCGTGGACCGGGTTTCCGGGCGCGGTGTGACTGGCCTCGTTGTGGATCGATGGGGAAGGTTCGGACGCGTCGGCATGAACAGCCTCGGCGTGACCTGCATCGTACACATGTCCGTTGGGAACGGAATCAGCCGAAGCCTCAATTTGCAGAGGTCCGGCCACATGCTCAACGCCCTCTATTGCGGATGCGCTGGCTTCATAAGTGGTGTTGTCGGAGGAATGATTGTAATCGTAGTACGGATCGCCATCATCCCCGCTGAAGTCGTAGTTGTAGGAATCGGCCGTGTAATTAGTGGCTGTCAGTTCCTTGATTCCGGTTTCCCGCTCCAGGTTTTCCATTTCACGGCTGAAAGTGGTCTTCAGTTCATTTTGGGCCCGTCGGAATTCAGTCATCGCCTTGGCTATGGTTCGGGCGATTTTGGGCAGTTCCTTCGGTCCAAAAAACAACAGGGCCAGTACGAGGATCACCAACATTTCCTGGCCGCCAAGTGTACCCATGACTTTATTGTATTCCACCGCGTATGTGCGCGGCCTGTGGTGATTCGAATCCCTGAAGGGAAGCCGGTTTTCATTCGCGGACAACCGCACCAGCATGGCGGGGAAGACGCTCACAACCGTGCCGGGTTTCTGCTTTGCCTGCCGCCCCGGAGACGGTAGAATGGGAAAGGCCATGGACGCAGCAAACAACATCTCACTTCCAGCGCCCCTGCTGGCGGAAATTCAGAGTGCGGCACAGGCGGAACACCGCAGCGTCGATGAAGTCCTCACTGATGCCGCGAGGCGGTATGTCGAAGACCGTTCGTGGACGAAGCTGCTGGACTATGGTGCGGAGCGGGCTAAGGCACTCGGCATCAAAGAGTCTGACGTCGACCGTCTGATTGCGGAATCCCGGGCTGAGCGCAGCCATTGAGTCTAACCAGACGGTGATCAGAGCCACGCTCGATACCAGCGTCTATGTCAGGGCGCTCCATTTCGGTGGTCCAGCGACCGTAATCATTGGCCACGCGCGGGCCGGAACGATCCGCAGCGATATTTCAGACGCGATACTGACCGAGACGATGCGCGTGCTCCGCGACAAGTTCCAGTGGATGGATATTCGCTCCAGCAGGCGCGCGGCAAGCTGCTTGCGCTCGCTAATTACGTCTTCCCAACCGAAATACTGCACATCATTAAGGAAGATCCGGCCGACGACTGCATCCTCGAATGCGCTGCAACCGCCAAGTCGGACTTCATCGTCAGCGAAGACAAGGATTTGCTCCGCCTGCGGCAATTCGATAATGCTCGGATCGTGTCCATCCGGGGTTTCATCGATCTGGCGCTCACGCCGGGGACAAACCGATAACTCTTAGGCCGCCTATACACCCCAGCCTTTTGCATGGTCCAGATACTGATTTGGCGGGAGAGCGGGTAATTACACCCCCCGCTTCTCCTTGGATCCGCGAACTATGCTGAGCGCTACAATGATGTTCTTGCTATGGCTGGTTTGGAAGGATTGCGGGGGGACTCGCTGACGGTTCACCGTCGCCGGCAGGGACTAAGGGCATGCTCTTGAAGACGACAAACGGCACGGTAAACATACATGCTTCAAGCACAAGCGTGCGGATTGCTTCTTCCAATAGAGCAGAGAATGGCGGCGGGGTTCGCCCGTATTGTAAGGATAAATCCCTGAGAGTTGAATAAGTGTACGGGGTCAGGAAACATCGAATCACGAGAAACGCGAGCGCGACCCCGTAACAGACCACTGCAATTTTGGTTACCTGGTCAAGGAATCGCGAACCCGGAACATCCGGAATTGACTCTTGGTCTGTCTGGAGATTGAAGGAAACCAGCAGGAGCACCACGGTCGCGTTAGAAAAAGTGCCCAGCAAGCTGAGGATGTGCCCGATAGTTCTGCCCACCCAGTCGCTCACTACTCCTCTGGCCGTGAATCCAGGGTCGAGAAATTCAATCCTAAGCGCCGCAACCACGAACAGTCCCAGGATGAGCGCGGCCGCTTTGCTTAACAGCTTCATGGACCTCGGGATGCGAAGCCTTCCTTCGTTGCGATACAACGCAAAAAGGAAAACCGGGATGCCGGAAAGCAAGCCGAATAGAGCTATAGGAATGGACCGCCAACCAAGGGTCCCTCCCAGGATCTGGATGAGATTCCAGACCGGGACCAGAAGCGACAAAATGGCCGCGGTGAGAGCAACGAGGGCTGTTTTCCTGATGTCCACGCGTCAGACCTTCGCGATTTTTTTCAGCACGGTTCCAAGGATAGCTGATTCGCCTTAGCGTACTCCGCTACGCAGCCCGGTTTGTTTAGCTGAGCGCAGCGCGCAATCATTGCGCGTTGAAGTTCAGGCGCTCAACGGAAAACGGCACGCGTCGTCGAGCAGCCTGCGGCCTCAATCCCGGAACCGGCCAGAAAGGTTCGATAATCGCCCACGAAGGGGAGCCAAACTTGTAGTTGTATGTGGACGCTACAGGTAAGTTCACTGCATCACTGACCGGAATTGGCGCGAACAGGGCGTTTTTAGGCGGTTTCGGCGTTCTCTGAAGGGCGAAGTGGCAAAGCAGGACCCGCCTTCATACGGCCGAATCCAGGCATTTTCCGCCGGTTTTCTCTGTCTTCTCTAATTCACGGGGTCCGTAAGTTCACGGGCCTGAATTTAAGTTGACGGCTTCCCGGCGGTAGGTTACGCCGGATCACCGTCGTGGCAGCCCGAGTAGGACCTCCAGTAGCATCAACATCAGCATTCCGAACGCGGTCCTCTCGTCCCCTAAAGAATCTTGAAGGCTTTGGAGCAACTGCCAGCTGCGGTCTCCGAAGGTCCCGCTGCGCTTACCGACGGTCCTCACCCAAGAGGAAGCGATCCGACTGATCGACTGTCAGCCAGCAACCTGTTTCATCGCGCCATGCCGATGACCACCTACTCGACCGGAAACTCGGCCGCTGCCCGGAGGCGGTGACAGACCGCGCTATTTGTTTTTCGCGATAATTTCCAGTTGCACAGGTTTCGCGACGGCATTGATTTCCGGCTGATAGTACTCGTATACGCGCGACTGGAAGGTGCGGGCGCGGATCGGGTATTTCGCGCGCAGGCGGAAGGGTATCCGAATGGTGGCGCGGGCCGAGATGGAATCGAAGTATAGGATTGCCTGAGTCGCCGTCAGGCTGAACTTTTCCAGGCGTCCGTCGTGTTTCGTGGCCGTTTTCTCTACGTAATCCTGCAGGTCTTCCGTTAGTAAGTCAAAGCCTGGAGGAATGCCCAGCTCGATCATCACCATATTGGCGGCCTCGGGCAGATTGTTGCGAACCGTCGCAGTCGCGGTGGCGATATCGTCCTGAGCGAGGCGTTCGTGGTTATAGGTGACATCGATCGAGAGCGGCTGCGCGTCGGTGTGCGGAGTTCCGTGCGCGGCGGGATCCCACCGAACGAAGTAGCGGGTTGCGACCTGGTACGCGAGGCCGCCTTTGCCGGTAAATCGAATGCCGACCGCGCTTGAGGGCTTGGCGTTGAAGACGAACTGATGGAAGAGATCGTTGTTATCCGCAGTGAGGATGAGGTGCTGAACCGGTGCGCCGTCTATGGTGATCTCGACTGTGCCGCTGGCATCGGCACCACCTTTGGAACTGGCCAGCAGGAGCGCCCGCAGCGCCATGATTGTCGCCTGCGTAGTTCCCCAGGCGCCGCTCGCGTCTTTCTTAGAGGAGATGTAATGGAGGGCCTTTCGCGTATCGGAAGAGGCTTCACCCCACTTAAGAAGGGCCTGAACGGCGAGGCCGGTGGTTTCGGTGGCGGCACTGTCGCCCCGGCCGTAGACACCGGTTTCTTCAGCGGTCCACCAAATGTTGTCATCCTTCGCGGTCTTTTCGGCTAACAGAGCGCTGGCGGCGTGTGCAGCGAAACTGCGCGCGGCTTCGCGGTCCGGATAGTCGACGGCGAAATTAGCGATGACGGCGGTTGTATACGCGTCGGAGCTATCGCCCATGTTGCTCTCGACGTAGGCGCGCGCTCTATCCACGGCTGTTCCCTTGTAGCCGGTGTTTTCGAGAGCCCACGCGATGTAGGCCGTGATGCGCAGCGGGCCGGAATTGAAACGGTTGGTGGCGCCTTCGTTGATGAACTGCGTGTCGGGCTTCCAGCTGCCATCGGGCTGTTGCTGGCTCGCCAGCCAAGCCTGAGTCCGGTGTATCACGTTGGGGTCGACGTCATGGACCTGCGACATGTCGTAAAACTCCATCAGTCCGTAAGCGGTGAGGATTTTATTGGCGGGCGCCTGGCCGAACCAGGAGAAACCGCCGCCTGGGACTTCGAAAGTGAGCAGGCGCTGGTAGCCGCTGGCGATAAAGCCTTCGGCTTTGGCGTGGACTTCAGGCGTCAGTTTTTTTGTGCGCTTCATGTAATCGAGCGCGAGGATGTTCGGGTAAGTGCTGGAGGAGGTTTGTTCGAAGCAGCCGCCAGGCATGCGGAGAATGGCGTCCATACCTTCGACGACCTGGCTGAGCGGGCCGGGATAGAGGCGCACGAAAAGCTTGCTGCCGTCCGGGATCGCGTCGGCTGGCAGATCAATTTGGTGGACGACGGAAGTTTCCAATTGTCCGTTGAAGACGATGTTCTGCTCTCGGCCATTGGGGACTACTTCGATTTCGCGCACCACGATATCGGCGTGGTTCGGCGCGCCCGCGATGTGTGAGGAGAGCGTCAGGCTGAACCTTCCGATGCGCATTGCTTCGAGTGTGAAATGAGCGGCGCCGACGCGGCCGGAATCGACGGAGATTGATTTATCGGCTGAGTCGTCGACGAGCGAATACCAGTCGTCGGGTTTCAGCTGGAGTTTGACATCGCCGGAGTTGCCTGTGTAGTTGTAGATTGCTACCGGGAGTTCGACACGGTCGCCCTGTGTGAGAGTGACGGGAAGGTCGAGGTCGGTGAAGAAGTCCTGAAAGACTTTGATGCTGGCGGCACCGGTGCCGAGCGAGCCGTGTGTTGTGGAGGCGAGCATCGCCATGCGCCAGGTGGTAATGGAATCTGCGATGGGGATGGTGATGCTGGCGGAGCCTGTGGCATCGGTGATGATTTCGGGGTTGATGTAGAGGGCTTCGGGGAACCAGGAGCGCGTGTGTGGTTGCGGTGTAGCGGGAGAACCGGAGACTGGGGATATGACACCGGGTACCAGTTTCATGAAGCCGAAGAGATCGCGGCCGTTCACAGCCTCGGCTTTGAATGTCACGGGGGGTGGTGGCGCAGCAGCGGGAAGACTTCCGATGATTCCACCGGCGCCTGCCATGCCAAATCCGCGACCGCCGCCTCCACCGCCGCGGCCGGCGCCGAATCCGACGCTCCCGTTTACAACCATAACCTGATCGATTTCGGCTGTGACTGAGACGCTCTCGGTTACGCTGCCAACCTGCAGTACGGCCTGTATAAGCGCACGATCGCGTGCGACCAGTTTGAATGCGGCGAACGTTTCGTTTCTGAAGCCGGGAGAACTGACGCGCACATCATAGGTTCCCGGGGCGACGCCGGAGAAAGCGAACTGGCCTGTCGCATCCGTTGACAACGTGCGGATAGCTTTTGTTTGGGTATTGGTGAGCGTGACCACGGCTTTCGAAATCGCGGCGCCGACCGGATCGACGACCGTGCCGGTGACTTCAGCGAATTGCGTGACCGAGCCACGATTGTGCTCTACTGTCGCGAAGCCGGTGGTGGGCTGGCCACTGCCGCCATAGTTCTGTCCCGCCGCGCCGGATTTCAGTTCGATATAGCCCAACTGTATTCCCAGCTGAGGTGCGCCGGTGCTTCGAACCATGAATAGCTTTCTGTCTTGTTGCCAGGTGACAGGTTGCAGAACCAGGTCGCGATTCCATGCATCCCGCATTTCGGGCGCGCCGTCGGCTGCGAGCCGGGCCGCGATCTGTGTGAGGTCTTGTTCAGCGGGGTGCTTCGCATATTCGCGATTGAGCACTTTAGCGAGCGCCTTCACGCGTTCCGGGAATTGAGCCTGATAGCGGTCGCGGTATTCGGCGACTTTCGTCACAGGCACCGTTCCGCCCGCTTTCGTTTGAAAACGGTTGGAGTTGGTCATCTCGGTCGCGGAGAATAACGCCTGGGCGGCCCGATCATGTTGTTCTGTCTGGATTGGCTGCACGACTTCCGGCATGCCGAACGAATGAATCTCATAGCGCGGCTTCATGGCCTCCTGTTCGAGATAGAAGAACACCTTGGCGAAACCGGGCTGTTTCTCGGCCAGCGCGAACACCGCTTCATCGACGGCCTGTACGCCGAGAGCCGCCTGTACTCCTTCACCGCGAGAGTTGGTGACTTTGAAGCGAACGCGGGCCTCGCCTCCGGGCTGGTACTGGGCAGCATCGGTTGTCGTCTCGATGCGCAGTTCGTCAGCGGGCTGCACGAACACGAGTCTGTGGTCCGCGACGGGCTTTGCGTTGGCGCCGAACAGGTAGGCATCGCAATCGAGAGTGCCGGACATGCCGGACGTCACGGGAACGGCCAGTTCGGCTGCGCCGTTGGTGAGATCCACGTCGCGGGTGAGGATGGTTTGGCCTTCTTTGACGATGTCTATGTACGCCGCGCCGTGCTGCCGGGTTGAGAAGACCTTGAGTTGCACGCGATCGCCAACTTTATAGATTGCGTGTTCGGTACGGAGCAGGATCTGGTCGTCGCCGGCGCGCGTGTCGAGTTGGATAGACGTGGAGGCGTGGTTGCCTTCCTTGTCCGTAGCTTTGATTTGAACGGCGCTGGACTGGCGGTCAGTGAACTGCACAATAGCGATGCCGCTGGAATCCGTGGCAGTTGTTTGCGCCGGATTGCCCGGCAATTCGACGGTTAAGTCTGCAGTGGCCGGAGTGCCATCGGGATAAGAGGCGAGGATGAAAACGCGGTTTTCGAGACGCGGGATCAGCGCGCCACTTTCGGGCACGGCAGTGAGCAGTAGTGGCGATTCGCTGACTGTGATCGGTTCCGCGTGAGTTTCCGAGTGCGCGGCGTTGTCTTTTACACGAGCCTCGATGAGAACGCGGGCGGTGCCGTGATCGAGCGGACGTCCGGCGAAGTAATCGGGAAGCCGAAGATCGAAACGATAGGCGCCCTCACTATCGGTGGTACCTTTCACCGAGACGAGATCCGAGATTTCGCCTCCGAGGCCGGGAGCGGTGGCGGCGACGGTGATTGTGGAGTTATCGACCGGTTTGCCGAAAAAGTAATTGGCGCGGACCGTGCCGGTGACGTGGTCGCCCGGGCGATACCCACGTTTGGTTTTTTGATCGCTGTTCGCAAAATCGAGCGCGACTTTGAATTTCGGAAGTACGTAACGATCGACGTTGAGCGCTAGTTCGGCGGCATGTTGCGCATCGGCGGCGCCGTCGAGCAGCGCGCGCAGGTGCCAGGTGCCGAGGTTTACTTCGTCGGCAAGCGCGAATTCCGCGGACGCTACGCCGAAATTGCTGGGCTGTGTGGCCTGACGAAATATTTTGTTACCGCGCGAGTCTTCCAGTTCGAAAGTGAGCTTGCGGGACGCCACGGCTTCATGGCTGGCGCGATTGAGGGCGAGAGCACGGACATGAATGGTCTGTCCCGGTTGATAGACGGGTTTTTCGGTGGTCAGCAGAGTCGAGACCTGATCCTCAAGGTGAACCTGTTGCGTATATTCGACGGAGCCGAGCGCCGTCTCGGCGCTGTATTGCACGGGAAATGTTCCGACGAGCCCTGCCGGGGCGCGGAACGAAGCTTCCACGGTGCCGCGTGCGTTCAGTTTACCCGTGTAAAGCGGTATTGATTTTCCGTCCGGCGTCCTCAGCGTAAATGCGACTGTACCGGGGCCTGGGATCGGCTCGTATTGCGAATCGGAAACGATTGCCCGAACAGCGACGGGCGCGCCGCTCATCCATGTCTGCTGGCCGATGACGTTGAGTGATGGGATGCGCAGGACGTCGGAGATAGATTCGACGCCCTGAATGGCCGTGGTCTCTGCGTGATCGTAGGTAAAACGATAGCGGAGGCGATGCCAGACGAGTTCATCGGTGGGCAACGGTTTAACCAGCTTCAGATCGTCATGCCATGATCCGTTGCCTGATGGGAGATCGAGACGACGTTCCGATCGGGCGAGAACCTCGTCCTCGGGAGTCAGGACCTGGATGGTTAGCAACCCTGAGCCGGCATGGGTAGAGTGATATGGGATGGCCGTGCGCAGAACGCCACGGACGTAAGTAGCTGAGATGTGGCCGGTGGAATTTGCTTCGGTGCCCTGAAATGATTTCACAGTGACAGCCGATGCGACCGCAAGGAACACAGCAGCGGAAGACAACCAGAACGTGCGGGTAGTCGTCATTGGTGCTTCTCCTTCAAGAGAGAGACGCCGCGGATGCGCGAAATATAACGCAAAACGCGGCGTTATTTATTAAATATTTTCCTTGCTGTGGGTTGGACTCCGCACGGTGAAGCCGGGTTCCACCGTTAATCACATTCTTTTACGGAACTCCTGGCGCGGGATATTGTTAGAAGTATGGAACCGCTATCGAACTGCTATAACAGCCGCGCATAATTAAAGGGACAGTAGTGGCTTACTGCTCTCAGGGGGTCCTATGCTGCCACGCTTGTTGCGGTTACATCCAAGTACCTATCAGCGGCTGACTCGCTTGACCAAGGAAGCGGAAAGGGATGGCGCCTACCGTGTGGCGAAGCGGTTACGGGCGGTGGTGCTGAATTCTGAAGGGCATACCAGCGGCGAAGTGGCGGGTATCCTGCAATCGCCGCGATCGAAAGTGTCGGAGTGGCTCCAGCGCTATCCGTGCTGCGTATGTCCGCATTCCAGTTCGGCGATCCAGTCGCCATGTTCGTCCTGGCAGAAGCCGATGATTCTGCGTTTCGGACGTTGCTCAGTTTTCTGAGGGCTTTTCCGCATGATCGATCACGATCGTTTCTACGGGGCCTTTGGTCGATTCCAGTTTGAGGCCGAGTTCCTGGAGAGATGTGATGATCGAGGAAGCCAGGTCGGGGTGCGGCTCGTCCGAATGGTATTCGTATCGAAAATCGAAAGAACCTGTCAGCCCGGTTTGGTCGAGGACCGGACGTCCTAAATCCGCAGCCAGACGTTTGGCAAATTGTGGCATCGAGATATTCGTACCAACAAGGCCGGGACCAATTCCGGCCCACGGGTACTCATTCTTATCTTTGGAATCCTGCAGCTTGAGTGGTTTGTTACCCTTTGCCAGGACGTAGACCGCACCCTCTCTGGTCTCGCGATGAAACTTCAACTGGAAGCGATCCCCCAGCAGTGACTGGATCATTTGGCGCTGTTCGCCGTTCGGAGACACATCAATGCGCGACGAATTGCTTTTGGTAGACACCGAAGATGCTGGCGGCTTCGCCTCGATCTCGAACCGGTCGCTTTTCATCCACCCCGGGCCGCCTGTGATCTGAAACGATTGAACGTCGAGCACCACCTCGATCAGATCTTCCAGGGTGATGCCATGCGCGACGATTCTCCCGCCTGGATACGTGCGAAAACTAATTTCCCCAGGCGGGTTGAATGGCTTTACCGAGACTACTTCAAATGCTGGCGGGCTCGCCAAAGTCTGGCTTAACAAGCTCGCCGCGCACGCGACGGCACGCACCGAAATCCGCATAACCCTCCCGGCCCGAAGCGTTGGCTTCAATCTATTCCCAGGAGCGAAATGGCGAGGCGGGCAGGCCTTCGCCGTTGAACAAATTGCAATCCGGGTTATCTGCGTACGCGTAGCGCACATAAACCGGCGTCGCCACCGCCGCGTTCGACACCACAATCGACGCGCCCTCGATGTGCGCTTCCGCCGATACGAATTTTCGATCCGCGCCCGCGATCTCGAAGCCTTTCACTGCGCCGCCGCCCTTCGCGACCAATCCGCCCGTGCCGTGATCGAACCAGACACGCAGCCCTGCGCCCTCGCGCACCGCCTTACGCAGCGTGGGACCGGAATCTTCGATCTTCTCGCCATACGCCACCACACGCGCCGCCAGTGCCAGACGCAGGCCCACATCCTGTTTATCGGTGGGGTGCACGTTATCGGGATTGCCAATATCGATGATCACGGCCATGCCTGTGTTGGCGAGCGAAAGCGTCTGGCGCTGTGCCTCGCGCAGATCGGCCCACGCGGGGCTGGCCTTGAAATTCGCCAGTTGCACGTAGAGGAACGGGAAATCGCCTTCGCCCCACGCCCGACGCCAATCGCGAATCATCGCCTGGAAGGCGCGCGCGTAGAGTGAAGCTCCGTTGGGTCTATCGTTCGCGTTGGCTTCGCCCTGATACCAGATAGCCCCTTTGATGGGAAACGGCGTGAAGGGCGCGATCATCGCGTTATACAGACCAGCCGGAAGATACGGTCCGTCCGGACGCAGGTTGGGGTTTGCGGGCTGCGCCGGAACAGTGGCGCCACTGGATTTCGCCGCGGCTGAAGTCACGTTCCAATCGGCCAGTTGCTTCTGATATGTGGCCTCCACGACCGGCCAGGCTTCCTCCGCCTTCGCCCATTCGCTGAAAATCGGCATGAGGCCCGGGTCCGCGCCGATTGCGTGCAGACTCATCCAGGCTTCCACAGGTGTGCCACCCCAGAATGTTTCAATGATGCCGATCGGGATGCCGTTTTCCTTCTGCTGTATGTGCCGCGCGAAGAAGTACGCGACTGCCGAGGCATTTGCCGCGTTTTCGGGATTAACATCCATCCAGGCCTGTCCGGGCGCGTCTTCCACCGGGTAATCGGAAACCTTGCGATCAATCAACGTGCGGCGGATCTTCGGGTACTTCGCCGCAGCGATTTCGGCCTGCGCGTTGTCGCCCTGGCGCAGCTTGAATTCCATGTTGGACTGGCCGGACGCTATCCAGACATCGCCAACCAGCACGTCTTTGAAGGCGATGGTGTTGTTGCCTTTCACTGTGAGATCGAACGGGCCGCCGGCGTCGCCGGGCGCAAGGTAAACGCCGAATCGTCCGAGCGGATCGGCTTTCGTGGACTGCGTGGCGCCGCGGAAGGTGACCGAGACTGCTTCATCCGGCGCAGCGTGGCCCCAGATGTGGACGGGCTGGTCGCGCTGGATCACCATGTGTTCCGCCAACACGTGCGGCAGCGTTACATCGGCCCACGCGCAGGAGGAGAGCGCACACAGAATTGGTAGCAACAAACGGGGAGTAGAAGGCACTCCGGAATTGTATAACAAATCGAAACTTATTTGGCGTTGCGCATCAGATCGACCTGCTGCTGGATCTGCTGCACCGTTTCGTCGGATGGGTACGGCTTTTCCGTCTTCACGGTTTTGTCGCGGGTATAGCCGATGTAATCGAGCCACGCCTGCGAGCGTTTCTGGCGGTGGTCTTTCACCAATACGTAGAGCGGGTCGCTCTGTATGTGCGCCACCTCGTCGTTCAAAGCGATCTGCGGCACATTCACGCGGAGATCCTTCAGAAGAATGCGCGTCATCAGCAGATGTCCGGCCAGATCGGGATGGATGCCGTCTTTCGTGAAGCTGAATTTCGGATCGGTTGCGCGCTGCTTCGCGAGATAGGCGCCGATCGGGGTATGAAGATCGACCACCTGAATATCGGCGGCGGCCAGCGTTTTCTCCCACGCGGCGTAATCGGCCAGCACGTCGTCGTATTTTTCGTAAGGGGCTTTATAGCTGAAATCGGGCGCACTAGCCGGGAGGGTGGTCGTGATGGCGACAGGGTCGAAGGGTGGCGGCGTGAGCAGGATCAGGCGCGCGTTTTTGGCTCTGACAGCGGCAATCAGGTTTTGAATGCCCTTCTGAAATGCCGCCATGCGTTCGGGGCTTTGCGGATGATAGATGCCGTCGTTCATCCCGTAGCAGGCGATCACCACCTGCGGATGCACGGTATCGAGCGCGCGCTGCAGCCGATCGGAAAGACAGGGGCGCGGAAAGGGATGATCCTTCTCGGTGAGGCAGGAGACGGTTTCGCTCGATAGCCCAACGCTGACGAAATCGAAATGGCCGGAGGTGTATTGCTTGTTGAGGTAATACTCGGCGAGCGAAACGTAGTCGCCGGCCTGAGTGATGCTGTCGCCCAGCCACAGGACCTTCGCGGAAGACAGCGGGGCGCCTTTCTGCGCGAACGCCGGAGCGCAGGCGAGCGTGAAGATGCAAAGCAGCAGGCGGACTCGCATGTTACTGAGCCCTCCGCCCGGATGCGGAGATTCCGCCGAAGTTACACGCGAAGGCATACACGCCGTATCGCTGTTCCACAGTTCCCTGCCCGTTTTCAGATCCATCGCTTTTAATATAGCGGGATGGCCGGTGAACATGCGAACCGTGTCGCCGCATCGCTCTATTGCCAATCTCTATGGCAAATCTCTTTGACAGTCATTAGAGATTGTCAATAGAGTTTGTCAATAGAGACAATCTCTATTGACAATCCAGCCTGGAAATGCCCAGTTTCTGCATGATCGCATTCAGCGTGGTGCGCGGAACGCCGAGGCGGATAGCCGCGGTGCTGATCACGCCACCGCATTCGCGCAGAATGCGGATCACGTGCTGACGTTCTATTTCCGCCAGTGTGCCCGCAGTCCCCTCGATATGGGTTTCCGCGACGTCGGTTGCGATGACATCGCAGACCAGTTCATCCACGGGCGCCCGCAATTCGGAACCCTGCGAAAGAATGACCGATCTTTCAATGAAGTTCTCCAGTTCGCGAACGTTCCCGGGCCAGCGCCACGCGATCATAGCCTGCATGACGTCTTCCGAAATCGTCTCCACGCGCCTGTGCATCTCCCAGGCGTACTTTCGCATGAAGTGTTCGGCGAGAGCCGGTATGTCCTCCGGGTGATCGCGCAAGGGCGGCGGCGTGACGGGAAAGACGTTCAGACGGTAGTAGAGATCGCTGCGAAAAAGCCCGTCGTGCATCATCTGCGACAGATTCCGGTTGGTGGCCGCCAACAGCCGGACATCGATGGGAATGCTGCGTGTGGCGCCCAGGCGTTCGAACGACTTTTCCTGTAGCGCACGGAGCAGTTTGGGTTGCAGGTTCAGCGGAATATCGCCCACCTCGTCGAGAAACAGCGTGCCGCCGCTGGCCATTTCGAAGCGCCCGATTTTTTGCGACAAAGCGCCGGTGAACGCTCCCCGTTCGTAGCCGAACAGTTCGCTTTCGAGGAGACCGGTCGGGATGGCCGCGCAGTTCAGGGTTACGAACGGACGATTCCTGCGCGGGCTCACGCGGTGGAGAGCACGCGCGACCAGTTCCTTGCCCGTACCGGTTTCTCCGAGAATGAGGACGGTGGCATCGGTGGGGCCGACGATTTCAATATCTTCCAGCACTTGCTGCATGGCCGCACTTCGGCCGACGATCTCCTCAAAATCGAACACACCTGCCGTGTTCGGAAACTTCTCGCAAGTCTTTTGCCGTGCAACCGCAGCATGCATAAGCTTCCTCGTTTCTCGCTTTTCCCGATTCGGAAATGAGCGGAGTGATGTAATTTAACCACAGTGTTCGCAATCCCGTATCCAGGGAGATTGAGGACGAAAGTTAAGAAAACAATAGATAAGCCACGCACGGCATAGAGCGAAACGGCTCAGGGTGGGTGTTAACACCCGATCGCTGCCACCCGAATTGGAACAGGTCGGGCCGTGGTTTGGACTTTCGCTTGCCGTTAGAAAAGTGAAAACGTCTTCGGGTGAAAACGTCTTCGAAGGAGACCTGATATGCTTTGGACGATTTTTGTGATTTTGCTGATCCTGTGGCTGCTGGGGCTGGTAACGGCTTACACATTCGGCGGGTTCATCCATCTCCTGCTGGTGCTGGCGGTGGTTGTGCTGGTCATTAATCTGATTCAGGGACGCAGAGCGGTTTAGCGAATCGACACATTGTAATACTTTTGTACGGGCGACGCCGTCCGGAATTCCACATGTAACAATTGAAGAGGTGCTGAGGAATCTCCCCACGATCATTCAGGGCGGCATGGGCATTGCCGTGTCGAACTGGCGGCTCGCCGCGGCTGTCTCGAAGCGCGGACAACTGGGTGTTGTGTCGGGAACCGCGCTCGACCAGGTGTTTGCGCGTCGACTCCAGGATGGCGATCCGGGCGGACATATGCGACGCGGCGTGGATCATTTTCCCTTCCCGGAGATGGCGAAACGCATCTGGGATACCTGGTATATTCCCGGCGGCAAGCCCGCAGACAAGCCTTATAAGCGCCCCAAATCGGCAACGAAAGATGGCCCGCGCGAGGTGCGCGAACTCTGCATCGTCGCGAATTTCGTGGAAGTTTTTCTGGCGCGTGAAGGCCATCGCAATTCCGTCGGCATCAATTATCTGGAGAAGATTCAGCTCCCGCTGCTGGCCTCCATTTACGGTTCCATGCTGGCGGGCGTCGATTACGTGCTGATCGGCGCCGGCATTCCGCTGAAGATTCCGGGCGTGCTGGATGCACTGGCCGTGCACGAACCCGCCGCTTATCCGCTGCCCGTCACCGGCGCGCAGGAGGGCGACGACGTCACCATGCGCTTCGATCCGCGGGAGTACATGGAAGGCTATCTGCCGCCGCTGCACCGGCCGGATTTTCTGGCGATTATCGCTTCCAATACGCTGGCGATTACGATGGTGCGGAAGGCCAATGGCAAGGTGAACGGTTTTATCGTGGAAGGCCCGACGGCCGGTGGCCATAATGCCCCGCCCCGCGGCAAACCGATCTTCAACGATGCGGGCGAGCCGATCTACGGCGAACGCGATGTGGTGGATCTGGAAAAGCTGCGTGAACTCGAACTGCCCTTCTGGCTGGCGGGCGGATACGGACGCCCCGAAAAAGTGCGCGAGGCGCTTGAGGCGGGCGCTGCCGGCGTTCAGGTGGGCACGGCGTTTGCGTTCTGCAACGAATCGGGACTGACGCGCGAATACAAGAACGAAGTGCTGAGGGCAGTCGCGAAGGGCAGCGCCCGGGTAGTGACGGACCCGGTCGCGTCGCCGACGAATTTTCCGTTTAAGGTGGTGCGCCTCGAAGGTTCGGTCACCGAAGGGGATGTTTATGCGGGCCGGCCGCGCATCTGCGATCTTGGCTATCTGCGCGAAGCTTACCGGAACACTGAGGGCGCGATTGGCTATCGCTGCGCCGCGGAGCCCGTGACGGTATACAAATCCAAGGGCGGAAGACCCGAAAACACCGTGGGCCGCAAGTGCCTGTGCAATGCCCTGATGGCGAACATCGGACAACCCCAGGTGCGTAATAAGTACGTGGAGAAAGGCCTGATTACGTCGGGCGACGATCTCACGGAACTGCTGCCGTTCCTGCCGGAAGAAGGCTGGATCTATACGGCTTCGGAGGTAGTGGATAAGCTGATGAGCGAAGTTTCGGAACTCGGCGAAGCGCTCAGCAGCATGATGGAAGTGCCGGTTCCGGCGTAGCCTGCACGAACGCCGGGCACCTTTTTACCAATACAGCCTTTTCGGCCACTGCGCGACGGGCAGCTTGCGCCGGATCGAGATGCTTCTCATATCGAATAACACGAATATGAGGGCAAGGAACGCGGCCCCGATCCAGGGTTTGCGGGCTACATACAGAACCGGCAACAAGGCCGCCACCGCCATTGCGGTCCACTTGGCGATGCGAAACCAACGGCTCCCTTCCTCGGTGCGAAAGGGTATGGTTCGGCGGGTCAGATGAGCCCCACGAAGAGAAAAAACTGGTACATAATTAAGAAACCGCGTTCGAGGCCGCCGCCTCCAGCGCGTAGTCCTTCGCGTCAAAGGAGATTGCAGTATGGTTCGAGCATTCGCATTCCCCGGCCTGATCGCCCTTTTGTGCGGAGTGGCTTTCGGCCAGACAACGGATAATCCGCCCCGCTTCGAAGTCGCCGATGTCCATGTCAGCCCGCACAGCAGGAATCCATCAATGAACGTCGCGTTCATACGCGGCGGGCGCTATGAAATCAAATCCGCAACTATGCTGGACCTGGTTCAAACGGCCTACGGGGTGGATGCCGCCAACGTGTTTGGCGGCCCGAGTTGGCTCGAAACTGACCGCTTCGACGTCATCGCCAGGGGCCCGGCCAACGTGACGCCGGACAGCATCAAGCCAATGCTGCAGGCGCTGCTGGCGGATCGCTTTAAGCTGGTCGTCCACAACGATACGAAACCAATGTCCGCCTATGCGCTGACGACGGGCAAGCACCCGTTGCTGAAGCAGGCGGCTTCCGACGCCGCATCGGGCGGGAGTGGCTGTCAGAACGTTCCCGCCGACGCGCCCGCCAACGGCTTCGCCTGGACCTGCCACAACATGACCATGGCGGCATTCGCGAGTTCGCTGCCCGGTCTCGCGAGGCCCTATATCGGCGGCAATATCGTGGCCGATCAGACGCAACTGAAAGGCGCATGGGATTTCACCCTGAAATTCAGCAGGCCGGTCGCGCTGAGTACCGGCGTGGAGGGCGCCATCTCTCTGGCCGACGCCGTCGATAAGCAACTCGGCCTGAAAATCGAGCGGGGGAAGGTCCCGGTTCCCGTGATTGTTGTCGACAGCGTGAACCAGAAGCCCTCGGGGAATCCAGACGACGTGGCCTCAAAGCTGCCGCCGCTGCCAACCGAGTTCGAAGTCGCCGATATCAAGCCCAGCCTGCCGGAAACGAAAGAGAGTGTGCAGATGCAGCCCGGCGGACGCATCAAGGCCACGGGAATGTCGCTGAAATTCCTCGTGAAGTTTGCCTGGAATCTCGACGATGACGACATGCTGTCGTGCCCGAAATGGATGGCGGACGAGCGCTTCGATATCGTGGCCAAGGCGACCTACGGCGATCAGACGGACGACGACACGCTGGAACTGATGCTGCGCGCTCTGCTGGTGGATCGTTTCAAACTGAAGACTCACTTTGAGGATCAGCCGGTGACCGTCTTTGCGCTTCTGGCGGTGAAGCCGAAGATGAAGGCCGCGGACCCCGCCAACCGGTCGACATGCAAGAACGCCGGAGCCTCTGGTGGCGCTAATTCCGCGCTGTTCCGAAACTATGCGTGTCAGAATGCGACGATGGCGCTGCTGACGGAGAGGCTGAACGTAATCGCTCCGGGATACATCAATCATCCGGTGGTGGATTTGACCGGTCTTGATGGCGCCTACGATTTCACATTCAGTTATTCCGGCGTGGCTGCGTTCCAGGCGAACGTCGCCTCGGGGTCGAACGACCCAAATGGCGCTGTGAGCCTATTCGAAGCTCTGGAAAAGGAGCTGGGCCTGAAGCTGGAAGTGCAAAAGCATCCGATGCCGGTGCTGGTGGTCGATCACATCGAGCAAAAGCCCACCGACAATTAAACAGGCAATTAGCGCGTTACTGATTGGCCCCGGGCGGCCCCGCCCAATAGCGATCGCGCGCATTCACCGTGAGTCCCGGCTTTTTCACCGCCAGTTGTATTCTGCGGAATTCGGAAATCTGCGCCGGCCGATCCGAAACGTAACCGATGCTGTACTGGCTGCGCAAATCTTCCTCGATCTGCGCGAACACCTGGTCGATAGTCAGTTTTTTCGAAACCTCGAAGTAGCTCCCCCCGGTTTCTTTCGCGAGCCGCTCCATCACGCGCTTGCCGAAATCGCTGCCAAAACCGCCATCGGTAAACAGGATCGTATAGATCAGCGTGTTGGTGCGCTGCGCTTCCTGCACGGCCTCCGTCAGCGTGGCATTGCTGCCGTTTTCGCCGCCGTCGGAGAGCACAATCAGCGCCTTGCGGCCCTGCTGCTTCTTCATGATTTCCTTCGACGCGTCGGAGAGCGCGTCATAAAGCAGCGTGCCGCCACCATACTGGCTCTGCAATTCTTTTTTCGTCGGCGTGTCCACCATGCGGAGCGATTCCTGTAGATCGCTGCGCGATCCGGTCAGTTGCTGCATCGTTTTCACGTTCATATCGAACTGCATGACGAAAACCTTGTCCTTGTTTTCGCGCAGCACCTGATCGATGAAACGGAAACTCGCGCCGCGTTCGGCATCAAGCACGTGCACCTGGCTCATGCTGGTATCCACCATCAGGCCGATGGTCAGCGGCAGATCCGTCTCCGCGGAAAAATAGCGGATTTTCTGCGGGCGGCCGTCTTCGACGAGCGAAAAATCGTCCTGGGCCAGATCGCGAACGAACAGCGCTTTCTTATCGCGCACCGTCGCAAGCACGTTGACCAGCTGGACGTCCGACGAGAACGACGCCTCCGCGGATTCCTGTGCATGGCCGCGAACGGCAATGGAAAGCGTACCCGCCAGCAGCCAGAGCGACGCAAATACAAATGGGGCAACACGCGGCCTCAGGTTCATATTCTTCTCTCCCTCATTGTCTCTCCGTTGCCCACCATCTATCATAAAGAATTGTCTGGTCCCCATGCCCGGCGTTCTCCCGTGTCGGAAGCGCCAGCCAGAATGCAGGGAAAGAGGGCACGTTATGGGATATTTCAGATTCACCGCGATAGTCTTGCTGGCCGGGATCGGCACGGTGGCGGCGTTCGGCCAGGCGGCCTACACGGCGCCCGCGGCCATGCCAGCCACGTCTTCGGCGCCCATGGCCGCATGGAGCCCCGCGAAGGCCGCCGCCTATCTGGATAAGCGCTCCACGTGGTGGATTTCCTGGCCCAGTTCCGCCCGCGACCATGGCACATTCTGCGTCTCCTGCCACACCGCGACGCCGTTTTCGCTCAGCCGTGCGGCCCTGCGCGGCGCGCTCGGTGAAGCGGGCACTTCGCCCAACGAACAGACGGTGCTCGATAGCGTGACGAAGCGCGTTCGCGCCTGGCACGACGTCGAACCTTTCTATAGCGATCAGGCGCGCGGTTTGCCCAAGTCCTCCGAATCGCGGGGCACCGAATCGATTCTCAATTCGCTCATTCTCGTCTCTCACGACGTTCCCGCCGGACATCTGAGCGCCGATGCCAGGCTGGCGCTCGACAACATGTGGGCACTCCAGATCAAAGCTGCCGATATGAATGGCGCCTGGGCCTGGCTGCAGTTTCACAACGCGCCATTCGAGGGCGATTCGCAGTTTTACGGCAACTGCCTCGCCGCCATCGCCATCGGCTCCGCGCCCGATAACTACCAGTCGGACACGGCGATACAGCCCGGCATCAAACTACTGCTCGGCTGGCTCGTAAAGAACATGGATGCGCAGACACCGCTCGATCGCGTGGAACTCTTGTGGGCTTCCGCGAAGCTGCACGGCCTGCTGACGCCCGAACAGCAGAGCAAGATCGTCGCCGAAACGCTGGCGAAACAGCATGAGGATGGCGGCTTCAGCATGGCATCGATGATTCCCGGCTGGAAGCGGCACGACAATACGCCCATCGACCCCGCGAGCGACGGTTACGCGACAGGGCTGGTGGCGTACGCGCTGGAACAAGTGGATGCCCAACAAGCCGCGCCGCAACTGAAGCGCGCGCTGGCCTGGCTGAACACGAATCAGATTGCGGCGGACGGCCGCTGGCCCGCGGTGTCGCTGAATAACAATCGCGCGGTATTGTCCGATACGGGGCTCTTCATGAGCGACGCGGCGACCGCCTACGCGGTGCTGGCGCTGACGAATTCACAGGCCCGTTAACAAGCGCCGTAGTAATATCGAGCGTAGTAATATCGAGCAATGGGGGCTGTCTGAGTTGAAAGCGAGAATCGGTGCGTCCGTCCTGGTGTGCCTCCTGCTTGCATTCGGCACCGGAGCCCAGTCAAAATCCGGCGTTACCGGCTTTTTCAGCGACATGCGCTATGTGAGGGAAGCCGGAGGCGTGATCGGGACGGAGGTCTGGATCAGCTACGCGCGCGATCAATACTGGGCCTGCGTGCAAACGGCGGAAGGCGAACCCAACCCCCCGGAAGTTGTAACCGTGGATGTTTCCGGCTCGAAGATTAAATTCACCATCATGAAACAGCGTGTGGATCAGCAGCAGAATCTGCTGCCGGATCTTCGCATGGATTTTGCGGGCACAGTGAGCGCGACCGGAATCACGGGTACGTTCAATGGCCAGGACGTGATTCTGAAGCGGCGTAATTCGTATTGGCAGTAGCCATCGCTATAATCCGTTCGCGTTCGCCGCGATCCCACGCGCTCTGGATATCTTTCTCGTCCAGACCCGCGATCCGCCCCAATAGCTCCAACCCGTCCCGTGAATGGGAGTCATTCCACCGAGCCATCTCTGTGAGAGATGGAAGCGCTCGCTCCCGAAGTTGTCGGAGTGCTTCGGCGGAACGATTTTCCGTGAGACCACTCAACACCATGGTCGCCTTGTTCCGGTCGGTCCAGGTCAGAGAGTTTAGCATGTCGACGAACGGAGATGGATCGATACGAATTCCCAATTCCGGCCTATCGCTCGCGAATTCGGCGATGACGCCGATTGCCCGCGTTGCGTTATTGCGCACGGTGTCGTCGGGATCGCGAGCGGCGTCTATCAAATCTCCTAGAATGGCGCGTTTATCGGGCGCGTATCCCATGATCCAGGCAGCAACGGCCCGCTGCGTGGCATCCGCCGAGTCCTTCAATACTGTGCGGACAAGAGCCAGATTCGAAGCGTCGAAAGCGATGGCCTTCTCCTCCTGCGCCCGCATGACGGGATCGGACGAGAGCGCATGCCCCTGAGAATCGTCCTCGTCCAGCGATTTATCGCCTTTAGCCAGCGCGGTCTCGAGCGCGCTGATATGTTGATCGTAGGCTGCAGTCATACTATTCGGCAGCGCGGCCGACCCCCGGGGAAGTGGCCGGTAATCGAAACGCGGCGCATCTCCCTCTTCGATCCCGACGAAGAGCGACGCTTTACTGCTGCCGGCACCCAGCCCCATTTCGAGGGCAGCCCGAGCAACGCCGGGGATCTGCTTCAGCCGATCCTCCACATCCCTGCGGATCTCAACTGGCTTGCTGCCGGAAAGCCACCGCTGAATCTTCATCGGCACGTTGATATCTTCGATATCGACCGGGATGGCATCCCCCTCCCTGATATTCAGTTTGTCGCGCACCTGCTGTTCAGTGACCGTTCGAAGCCCATAGAAATCGATGGTCCCAATACGGGGTAAGTCTCTTTCGAGGTCGCGCCAATTGGAGCGCCCAACGAACCACGTACCCGCCAAAATCCCGCCCGCCAGTAAGACTCCCGCAGCTAACAGACTACGCCAGCGGCGGTTCTTCGGTGCCTTGGCTTCTTGTGGAGACTCCATCGTCGGCATACGCGGCTCAGTTAGTATACGCCCCGCGATCGCCTGGCGTTGCGTGGATTCTACGCCGCAGTAGTAACATCAAATCCATGACGCACCGCCTCGTCGCGATCACGGCCATCGCACTCTCCCTTACCGCAAACATATCCGCGCAAACCGCGCCGCCTCTCGAATACTATCGACTCGTCCCCGGCTTCCTGCCCGAATACAAGAACGCCTCCGGCCGCAACCTCGGCAATGGTTTCGCCACGCCCAACCCGTGGGGCGCGTACACCGCGTATCTGATGGCGACGAACGCGAAGGGCCAGCGCACCTGGCGGATCGAGAACGAACTGCCGGGCGGCGGCACCTCGCAGGGTTCCTCTATGTATCTGCTCGAAGGCTCCGAGCGTGCGCTGCTGATCGACACCGCGCAGAACACGCAGGACACAACCCCGCCTGTACAACCGGGCCAGAGCGATCTCAAGAACGTAGTCCGCTTCCTGCTCGGGCATGAAAACGACGGCAAGACCGCTCGCGCAAAGCCCGTCGATTTCGTGGCCGCCAACACGCACAGCCACGGCGATCACACCGGCAAAAATCGCGACATGTCCGACCGCACGCTCTACTATCCCGACCTCGACTGGCCCCGCTTCAACGCGCCCTCCAACTACGTCCCCATCCGCGAAGGAGGCGGCGCGACCACCCATGGCAACGGCGCCGCCGTCGGCGAAATCGAACTCGGCGGACGCACGATTCGCGCTATTTCGCTCTACGAACACACGCCCGGTTCCACCGGCTATCTCGACGCCGAAAACAACCTGATCGCCACCGGCGACGCCATCGGCTCCGGCTATGTCTGGGCGCACTTCGGCCTCATCTCGCAGTATGCGGAGACCGTGCGTCACTTACAAGCCGTGCTGCGCCCCATGGATAACCCCGCCGTGCTGCCCGCACATTTCTATCAGGTCGACGAAGCATCTCGCGGACCAGCGCCCATTCGCGGCCGTCCGCTCGACAAGCAATATGTGGATGACGAAGTCGCGGCGGCCGAGGGTGTTCTCAACGGAAGCGTCGTCGGCGAGCCGTATGGCACGGTCGGGCGCAATGTTGTCATCGCGAAGGTCGATACGGGCCAGATGACGTACGGACTGAACATGCTTTTCCCGCCCAGCACATCTGACTTTGCCTATCATGCGATTCAGATTCCGGGATGGTCGGGCACCGTCGATTTCGCGAAGTATCCGATGCTCGCGAACATCAAAACAAACTTCTATCTGATCCGCGATGGCTCGAATAACTCGCTCTATCTCATTCGCGGTTCCACGAAAGCTCTCCTCGTCGGAACCGGAATGAATGCGTTGGGTGCTCCTGAGCTTGCCACTTTCGTTTCGCGATTAATCGGCAGCGTTCCGCTCGAAGTGATTATCACCAGCGACGATCCCGGCCAGATCGGCGGCCTCATGCAATTCGCCGCCGATAAGATCTACGTACCGAAAGGCGCAGCCATTCCCTCTCAACTGGGCCTCACGAACGTGAGCGAAGTCGGTGCCGGAGATACTATCAGCCTCGGGACGGACACCGCCGGTCGACCCGTCACCATTCAGGTGGAACCGCTCGCCGGCCATTCGTCAACGGGCCTGACCCTGCTCGACGTCAGCGACCGCGTGTTGCTTTCAGGCGATGCACTTGGCGCGCAGTCCGCAACGGACGGTCTGATCCTCAACGCTCCGCTGGCCGATTTCGTAACGGCACTGGCGGCCTGGCGCGCAAAGACCGACGGCAAGTACGATGTCGTCTACACCGCGCACAACTTCCAGTGGTTCACACTGCCGGCATTCGTGGATCAGCTCCAGACCGCAGCGGCGAAAGGTCCGACTGGCGATGCCAAAACGATCAAATCCGCGGGTGGCGTCGATCTTGTTGCGTCGATCGTTCTGAAGTGATCAGTTGGGCGTGGGCTTTTCCGCGTGTTCGATCACGAGCGTCTCGACAGGACCTTTCGACGATGTTAATTTGAGGCCGATCTCCTGGATAAAAAACGGGAAGGACCCCTGGAA
>Ga0302140_10002342_pt1 | contig 24600 bp, 20 predicted proteins | sample I_Bog_E1_1_FD_202095 | JGI IMG/M metagenome (GOLD analysis project Ga0302140, IMG submission 202095) | Peat permafrost microbial communities from Stordalen Mire near Abisko, Sweden - I_Bog_E1_1 | ecosystem: Environmental > Terrestrial > Soil > Wetlands > Peat | place: Sweden: Abisko, Stordalen... | reverse complement strand
GCCAGGCCAACCTGTTTAAGATTGTTGACGCAGGCGATCTTGTTGGCCTTCTTCTTGGCCGCCGCGAGCGCGGGCAGGAGCATGGCCGCCAGAATCGCGATGATCGCGATGACGACGAGCAGTTCAATGAGCGTAAACGCTTTCTTATTTTGTTTCATAGGACTTCTATTCAATTTTAGTGTTGTTCGTTGATCCGGGGACAGGCGGCGAAGCATATTTAAATCGTTGCAACTGTCAAACGGATATTTCTGAATTATTTCTTAGCAATGCCAATGCCAACGCTCTGAAGGATTGAAATCAGCGAAAACCCCAATGAAAGATCGCGCCAATTTTCAGCCAATTCCCAATAAGTCGTCGCCTGCGTGAAATTTTCACGCATTATGCGTGAAATTCACGCATCGACAGGAAGTTTATGCGTAAATTGAATTTAATGGTCATCGAATAGTCGTAACGGACGGCACGCTTGCCACCTTCCTACTTTACCCCGCAACCAATTTGATTTCAGCCTCGGCTAACTTATGCGATTGGCCCGGTGGCAGGGTGCCGAGCCAAAAGCCGCCGATGCGCACTCGTAATAAGCGCAGCGTCGGATGGCCGACCGCCGCAGTCATCCGCCGCACCTGCCGGTTTTTGCCTTCGACCAGTTCCAACCCTATCCAGCAGTCCGGCACGCTCTTGCGATACCGGATCGGTGGTGTACGTGGAAAAATTGTGGGGGCCTCGGCGTCCGGGGAGAAATTTCTCCCCGACAAAGTCACGCTGCCCAGTGCGGCTGTCGTTGCGATTATCGGTTGGGGTTCCAGCAGCCACGCCCGACACGGCAACGTCCTCCGGCCTTGAATCAGGATGCCACGCTGCAAATGTTCCAGGGACTCCGGGGTGGGAATCTTTTCCACCTGCGCCCAATACTCGCGCTCGTGCGCGTGGCGCGGATGGAGCAGCGTTTCGTTCCATCGCGCCTCGTCGCTCAGGAGCAGCAACCCTTCGGAATCCGCGTCGAGCCGGCCGATGGGATAGATTTTCTTGGGGAAGCCAAATGCCGACAGCGTGCGATGGGGCGAGCCGTCGCCGGTGAATTGTGACAGCACCCCAAATGGTTTGTGAAACGCGATAAGCATGTGGAAAGATTAGCCGCCAGCAGGTGGATCGAAAACCTTGAACTGCGGTCGCGGGCCCAGGAGTACTTTGGTGGGATGGTTCTAGTCAGGATTTGAGATGGCGGGGAAAGGGGGCTTTCAATGTAATGTTTTGTATGCATAAGCAGGCAAGTCCTCATCAATCACACCGGTGATCAGTTGCAGTTAACTCGATGAGGCTGCGGTAAGTCACTTGATGAATATCCGGCGCCTTGCGATTCACCTTCGCGCCGTGAAAATCTCCGCAAAAATGGTTGCCACCCGGGCATCATCCCGGTATGGTTTTCCGCCTGTTCCGGAAACCCTTGTAACCGGAGGCGGGCGTCTTGTTGAGTTGCGCGGTTAGCTCAGTGGTAGAGCATTACCTTGACACAATTTAAACGGCCATTTTAGCCATTTTTAGCTGCTTTTATTTTCCTTTTGCAACCATTGCGGAACCATTGATTCCATTGGCGATTCACGATGTCGCAATGCTATCTCTCGTCCTCTCATCAAATCCAATTTTTTTCATTCGGGTTACAAGTCGGGTGCAAGTTTTTCTCTGGCATCTGAACCTGGTTGACTCATAGGCCGCGTTATGACAAAACCGCTGTTGACCAGTTGAACATGAAACGCCGCAATGAGTCATTCAGTGACATTCTGTTGAAGTCGCCCTGGTGGGTAAGCGTCGTGTTGGGGATCGCCGCTTTCGCTGGGTTGCGCTGGGGCTTGCAAGCTTGGTGGGGCGACAACAAGACATTCCTGCCCCTTGAAACCGCCGCCGCCAATTTCGCCCCGGTCGCAGCCGTGCTTTTCGGGGTCATGGCCGGGCTTTCGTTTTGGTTGGGGAAAAGGCGGCGGACATTGGTGGACCAGCAAACCAGTCTGGAATCTCTGCGAGCAGTGTCTTGGAAGGATTTTGAATTTCTGGTAGCAGAAGCCTACCGCCGGCAAGGTTATGGGGTCGATTTTTCCCTCGGCAAAGGTGCGGATGGCGGCGTGGACTTGGTATTACGCAAGGCCGGGCGCGTCTCGTTGGTGCAATGCAAGCAATGGAAAGTATTTTCCGTGGGTGCCCCGGTGATTCGCGAGATGTTCGGCATCATGACGGCGGAACGGGCTGACGAGGCAATCATTGTGACTTCCGGCAGATTCACCAGCGACGCACAAAGTTTTGCCCAAGGAAAACCGATTCGGTTGGTGGACGGCCCGCGTTTGCTGAGACTGGTGAAACTGGTGCAAGATCGCGGCTACGAATCAAGCACGCCGTCTCCCACGACAGCCGCACCGGATACGCCCCCTTTCTGCCCGGTTTGCGGCAAGGTGATGATTTTGCGAACCGCCCGGCGCGGCCAAAATGCCGGGAATCGATTCTGGGGCTGCGCGGATTATCCCGGATGCAACGGCGTGCGGCAGGTCTAATTCCTGGCCTGAAAAATTCCACGGTGCCTCCTCGTTCAAATCCGAATGCCGCGACTCTGGCTTTGAGCGTGCATTCGCGTTTCAGAAATGGCGCGCGCCATCTTGATTTCAAACGATTCGACGACGATGCCCATGTCCTGGCGCGGGTATTTCTCACCCAGATGTTCTCTCACCTGCGCCTTGACATCTTCTTTCCAGAGGCGCAAAACCTGCCGTTGATCGCTTGTGAACGCTTGCAGCACTTCCCTGACGTTGTGGCCGCTGTTCAAAGCTTCTTTCATCTCCCCTGACTTCAAGGGCAGGCATTCGACGACGGCAAATTCCAGGTCTGCCGACGTGCGCCGGTGGCAAATGGACGTGAGGTTCGACAAGTCAACGTCATGCTGCCATTGCGCGCCGTCGTCGGTCTGGATGACGCGGCCGGGCGACAGTAGGGCGGATTTGAGGGCATCGTTCGCGATCACTGACAAGTTGCATTCGATACCGTGAAGCGCGTCACAATTCGTTTTGAATTGGTTCAGATGCTCCGCAAAATGCTGCATCGCCTCCCTGTTGGCCTGTTCTTGAAACGGTGTTGGTCTTTCGTAGTAGTTCATAAATTACCTCAAATCGGTTTCCAGAAGTTTTAACAATTCGGTTCTCGGCACCAGGATTTTGCCCCGGAGCGCATGGCAGGTTTTAAGTTTCCCGCGTTGAATCAGGCGATAGACACTGAAATAATGCACGCCGAGCATGTCGGCTGCTTCCTGCACGGAATAGGCGAGCCGCTCCACTGGCGGCGTGGTGGGTTCTTCATTTTTGGGGATGGTTTCCATACGTCTCCACTGGTTGCGAGGGTTTCATTGAAAAAGAAATCATTTTTTCGACCTGTTTATGCCAGTCAATTTCGGCGAGCAAATCACCTGGGCGAAGGCCGAGCGCGGTGGCAATGTAATACAACTGGATCAGATCAATCCGTAGGGAGCCATCTTCAATTTTGGAGACCGTGCTGCGCGTGGCGTTATGCCAGCCCGCGAGCTGCAACCGGTCAGCAAAATAGTCCTGCGTCCAACCAAGTTGGTCGCGTTTTTTGCCCACCAGCCGCCCCATGAAATTTCGTTGCTTCATTTTCCAATCGGTCATTTTATCAGCCTGCGCCGCCTTACCGTTAGCGAGTAGTGGGCGAGTAGTCGCGCGTTGTCTCGCTACGCCTTTGCTGCGTACCATTCCGCTGAAAATAAATCCTGTTCATACGGCTTCACATTTGCCGCTCATTTTCTCACGCGATTTCGTCTCTCTTGTTCGATTTGTGAACAAAGTTTTGTCTCCGTTTTACCAGAATTCCGGCAACCAGGTTGTGGCGGAACCGCCACACCTTTGCCCGGCGCACTGATGTTCAATTGTACTTTCATACAGGCGTTTATAGCAGACCCTGGCATGAACTTTGTGCAATGGGTTACACAACATTTCCCCCCGGTTTCCCAATTTCACGGAGCATTTTTTACTTCAATTCGCAGGCACAGGTTGTCATGTTTTCATTACAATTTTCAGGGATTCAAAAGCCGACTTCCCAAGGCATGGCAAAGCCACGTTTGAGAAGTGGGGGTCATCAAACTGACAGCAAAACCGGCGTCAGTTCTCGCCAATTAAGCCTCAATAGAGGGAAAAACAGGTATAAACCTGACCTATAGTAGGTGCAGATTTGACAGGTTGATTGGCCGGTCGTTCATCAAATCGTAAGCGTAACGCGGAGCACCGCTTGACAATGCGGTGAGAGTGAATGGAGACGTCAGAGACAAAATCTCTGACGGTTATGATGTGGGTTGCAACGTTCTTTGGATCTTGGCCCAAGTCGCTGGTATGACCTCTGGGAGTTGGTGATTGGTCATGGTGGGCAAGCGGCTCAGCACATCCCGGAGATATTGGTAAGGATTGAGTCCTTGTCGGCGGCAGGTTTCGATCACGGTGTAAATGATGGCGCTGCGTTGACCGGCGTCAGCTTCGCCAACGAACAGCCAGTTTTTCTTGCCGATGGCCGTGGGGCGAATCGCATTTTCCACAAGGTTGTTGTCGATCTCCACTCGGCCGTCGGCCAGATAAATTTCCAACGTGCGCCACTGGCCCGAGGCATAATCCATCGCGGTTCCCAGCAGGCTTTGGGGTAACTGGCGTTTGCTGGCTTTAAGTTTGAGCAAGGCGCGCTCAATACGTTTGACGACCGGTCGGCTCTCACTGGCGCGCACGGCGGCTCGCAAACGTGGGCCGGCGTGGTGTGTCCGCAAGATGGCTTCGATGCGGTAGAGCTGTTGGATTTGGTTCAACAACCAACCAGCCAGACGTGGCGCCGATTCCGAGGCTTCATGAAACTTACGCCGCACGTGCGCCCAGCAACCGGCCAATTCAATGGCTTGGCCCCGGCGATTGGCAAAGGCGCGATAGGCGGCATACCCATCACATTGAATGGTGCCGGTAAAGGTGGCGGGAATGACATTGTCCAGGCACGCGGTCGCGCGACTGGTTTCCCAGTGGAAAAACACGTCACCACCGGGACGGCTGCCCGTCCACAGATAACCTTGCTTGGTTTTGCCGTTGCCCGGCACCAAATAATCAATCGGCGTTTCATCCACCTGCACATAGCCACCGGCCATCACCCCGGTGCGGATCTGTTCGTAAATCGGCTTGAGCCAGTCAGCCGCCAACTCGACCCAACGCGCCAACGTCTGCCGGGGTAATTGAACTTGGTGTCGTTGGGCGTAAATTTGTTCCTGCCGATACAGTGGTAAGTGATCGCAATACTTGCTGACCAGGATATGTGCCAGCAACCCCGGCGCGGGCAGGCTGCGGTCCAACAACCGCTCCGGCAAGGGTGCGATCACTGGCACCGCGTCCACTTCCGTGCGATGAACATACTTCTTGCGAATAATCCGCCGCCGTAAAAAACGCGCCGGCTCGTAATCCAGTTGCTCGCTGACTTCCTGCCCAATGCAGCGCCAGTCTGCGGGTGTTTGTTTCACCGGCTCGGGTTCAATCACCTCTTCGATCACTGGCAGATGTTCCGGCAAACGGGGCGCGCGGGATTTGCGCGATTGAACTTTGACTTCGTTTTTCGGTGGGATGACGACCACTGGTTCTGCGGGCGTGGCACTGGCGGACAGTTGCAAGAGTAGTTCCAGTTGCGCGCGATCAAGCTGTTCACTGCTGGAACCAAACACCCGGCGCACCAACGCATCAATCTTTTGCCGCAGCAGCGAGTTCTCCCGGTTCGACAGTTCCAACGCCGCTTTCAATGTGACGACGATCTCGCGCAACTCGGCAAGTTCGGCGGGGAGCGTGGCGGTGTTCATCGTCGCGCTTTCTGACGACGCTTGTGAATAAAAGGTTCAAACTTTTTGAAATTATTTTTCAGTCCTCACGCTCATACCATGGACGCATTTTTGCGCCGCGTAAATCCACACCGTCGGTCAGCATCGCCAGTGCCTGCGGTGTCAACTTTAGCTTGGTCGTTTCCGGTGCGAGATTTTTCGGCCAGGCAAATGTGCCTTGCTCCAGCCGCTTGGTCAGCACCCAAATCCCGGTGCCATCAAAGCAAATGATTTTGATCCGGGTGTGCCGCCGATTGCTAAACACGAACAAAGCACCTTGCTTCAAGTCTTCGCCCAGGCGCTCCGCCACCAGCGCGTGCAGACCGTTGAAGCCTTTGCGCATGTCGCACGCCTCCACCGCCACGAACACTTTCAAGCTACCCGAAAAACTTAACATGACTTGGCCAGCGCTCGGACCAACATCGCTGCCAAGGCCGCCTGGCGTTCGTCCGCCACTTCCAACCGCACCCCGCCAGGCAACTGTAACACCACAACGGCGGAGATGGGTTCACCAACCGCTTGCGCCGTCGCCACCACCGCCTCCAACCAGCGCACTGGATCGGCAGACTTGGCCGGCACTTTGGCAGTGGCTGGTTGTTTACGCCGGCGCTGCACCCAGGCCGCAAAGGTGGAATATTTAAGTCCAGTCACAGCGGCAAACCTCGCCGCGCTCAGACCGCTGCGGTCAAACTCATCCAGCAAACGTTCCCGCCGTGCGGCCGGCGTCTGCCGGCGGCCCACCTCATCGGTCTTGATAATAGAGATTTCATCGGTCTTAGTCAGAGTCGTCATAGCCTTACGCTATGATATCTCTGATTGGCTTGGATAGAGGTGCTACGGGTGACGCTTACATCAAATCGGCGGGTTTTGCACGGCATTGTTTCAGGCTGTTTCAAACCGTTTCATCCAAGCGGGTCGTAGCACAAAATTCTCCCCTTTCAGGCAAATACTCCTCGGCGCGCAAATCCTAAACGGCAGTCCGTGTCTGGCCGGAACTTGTCAAGATGGAGCCGCCAAGAGACCAATCACGCGAAGCGTCCTCAAAATTTTCGGACTATCTTGACAAGTCCCGGCCAGACATACAATCGAACAAAGGAGCGCGCGCCGGAATTTCTATTTTCGGTGACTTCTTCGGTTGTTACACCATCTCGCCTTGGCCGCTTGGAGGGTTTACGGGAAAAAAGGGGTTACGGCAACAACAGCGAGCGATAAAACAAAGGAATCAGACTCCCGGTGCTAGAAATATTGAATTGGAATGTTCCATTGACCGGTGAGTTGGTGTTGACACTTGTCCAGTTCACAAGATCGGAGGAAACCTGAACGGCATAAGCCTGTCCGTCGTAACCGCTAAATTTCACTTGAATTTGTCCATTGGCCAAAGTCATTTCCCCGATGGAATCTAAACGTAGCAAAGGCAATAGTTGAGCGGGAATTGCCTCATACGCACTGTCCGTGATGCCGTATTTTACGGGGCTATACAATTGATTTACGCTGTTTGTGTTCAGCCAACCGGAATTCACGCTCAAGTCTGGAACGGCCAAAATATCGCCGATTGAATAAAAATATCCGCCGGATTCGTTGGACTTTGCCTGAACGACTGCATTTGCGATTGTCAGGGTCTGAGGCGAGCTACCGGCGATGATATAGCTGTCGAACTGCGGTGTCTCTCCAGGAAGCGGAACCGCTATGGAATTGGAATAAACGGTCAAACCATTGAGGATATTCGTCCAGTCAGCGCCGTTTACGGAAGTTAATTGCGCAGGGTTGTTTGTGTTAAGCAACGACATCAATACTCCTGCAAGATGCCAGTCTTGAGTCGGAGCCATTAGCGCGGCATCGTTTGCATCCAAATCGCCGGTCCACAGTGCCCAAGTATTTGTGCCGACATTTTGCGCCTGTTGAAGGCCAAAGATCATTGTCTCATCAAGGATGTTAGGCGATTTCAGGTAAAATGTTTGCCACGGCGTACCACGATGCACTTGTCCCAATCCCACAAGTGTTGGGAGAAGATTCGTGGGAAAACTCCAACTGTCGGCCCACCAAACTAGCGGGTCTCGCAAGGCGAGGTCGAAAGCGTTTGTAGTTACGCTGACATTAACCGTCATCAGCTTGTTCTGTCCCCACGGTTGGTAGCGTCCACCCAAAGGCGTTATCGGGGCCACGGGCAATGGTTGATTCGCTGAATCGGAGTTGTACCAGTCTCCGTTTTTCAATACCGTGGCATTGTTCCAAAGTGCCAACGCCCCATTACGAGCGTTTAAGTCGCTGGCCAAGTAATGCACAAGCGGGTCATTTGCTTGCAAGAGATACGAGGAATAGACTGTCCTTGTTGGCGTGTATGGAGCCTGCATATACAAAAGAGAATTCACATAAGTCATCCCTTGCCACTGGAACGTTGGAACAAAAAACCCGTTGAAATAAGCTGCCTCTGCCGAAGGGGAATTAACGCCCATCGGTGTGGCAGCGATACTCCATTGACCGCCTGTTCCTGGTGCGCTGGTTGGATGCCCGGAAACCCACAATTGGTTCAACACCCCATAAGGTGTCGGCGGCGCATAGGGAACTGCGTTTGTGCTCCATTGATAGTAAACGTTATTCGGCTCCGGGTAATTCGGGTCGGCGAGTGCTTGGTTGACGCCCCCACTACTATTCGGCCCACACAATTGAACGTAATCAATCACATTGTTCCCGTCCAAAATAAATGCCTGCAAATAGTTGGTCACATTTAGGCTAAACTGAGGCAATTCCGGCAACGGTGGAACCATCGTTTCAAAGTTTGAACTTGTTGGGGAACCGACTGGATCAAATGAGCGTGTGCCAAACCGATATACGGACGGGCTGAGAAAGTTGAACGACCAATCGGCTGCAAGAAACGACGCCGGTTTTGGGGTGGCATTAAGAGGCGAGCCAGTCCACTGCGATCCCGGCCAAGAATTGACCACCGCGCTAAAAGTAAAATTGGTGAAACCAGACCAGACATTAGCGCCGGTGCTTAAACTTACGCCGACTGTATCCGAAGCAAAGACGGTCACCGGGTCGGGATAATTTGAAATGTAAGAGTTCCAGAACGACACGGCCACTTCGTTGCTGACACTCATTATGTACATTTGATTCGTATTGTACACCGCTGTTACGGGTTCAGTCGTAGTCCGCAAAACCTGCAATTTTCTGGTGATTGTTGCGGCATTAACAAGTGCGAATTGGTTAAAAGCCGGGAAACCTTTTTTGACTCCAATAATCCACGGAACACCGTAAACATTCACCGGCCCATTCGAGTCTGATAGGGGCCAATTATTCGGCCAATTCGCTGCCTGCGGCACGCTATATGGTGGCGACAATTGCGGGTCAGTCGGGCCTGAAACATCCGTCACTTGCTGATAGCCTATAATGAAAACATTGTTTGAAGTGTCGTTGCCAAAGAGTGGACGGAACACAGAAGGGAAAAAATTGGTGTTTGAGGCGTCATAAATATTCGCCGATAACTGCAATAACCGTTGCACGGAAGGAGTGTAAACATAGACTCCGTTCGAGCAAACCGGGATGTTTGTTACACCGAAAGAAAATGTGCTGCGTAACATTTTGTCTGCAACTGCGGTAAAGAAACCGAGCGGATTTGTTGGGTCGGGCGTCGTTCTGGCGGACGCCGTCGAAACCACACACAGCCAAAGACAAAAGCAGAATAGCCAGCATTGCACGGATGACAAGCAGGGAGATTTCTTTCTATTTATCATAAATTACGATACAAAACGCAACAGCCGCGGGCAATTCAAGAGTGTCAGTTTGCGGGCAAAGTTAACCAACCATTGAGAGTGATTAAGGCGCACTGTCATTTAAGGATGTTCCTTTTTCTTTAAAACTAAAGTCACTTTTGGATTCCATTTCTCAGGATCATTGTCTTTGAACGAAAGCATGTCATGACTTGACCTGACCGGGATGTAGCCGTTCTTTCCTGCATTGAATGCCGAGGGACAGAAGCCTTTGTGCGATGCGGTGAATACACCATTAACATCGGTTTTCCCTCTGATTTCGTCTGTCCGGTCATTCACATGGCCAAAGAGATCAAGATCGTGAATATAAATTTCGACCGACGCATCCGCATCAGCAACTGGCTTGTCGTTTTCATCAACCACTCGCAAGGTCGCTGTCCAATTGGTGCCCGTAATTTCTTCGCTAGAAAGCCACAGTTCGCGCGCATACGCTGGAAGCACATTAAATTGGTCAACCTGTGTGAGTGCGGTATTTGCGGCATTGCTGATGTAGGTGTTTGAACTGGCGGTTGCTCTCTTTATCTCTAAAAAAGCGGCTGTTCTAATTTCATCTTCGGGCGGATTAGAAAACCCCGTGTATTGATAATTGACAAGAATCATTGCGGCCTCGGTTCGCACGCCTGGTTCAAAATCCTGAAGGCATTTTACCAGCGCCGGAAGTTCGCCTGGGATAAACTGTCTTGCGTCAAGACCCAAGCCGGCAATACCGGCGATCCGAACCATTGCATTCGTGTCTCGCAAGGAGTCAACCTCTGCCGCTGTTACTGATTTATCCGCGTTAAAAACCAAGCCGCAAAGCGCAAATGCTCTAACTTGCGGATCAAAATGTTGCCGTGCAATTGGAACAAGAATGGCTGGATCGCTATAATGTTGCAATGACCACCCAGCATTGCTTCGTATCAGACCCGCATTTGGAACGTCACGAACATCAATTGCCTTCAGCAAAACTGCCTCGGTATTTGTTCCCAGTTCCAGCCAATTTTTTTGAGTCTGATACGAATTTAGATTGGTAAGTAAGTTCACCCAATAACTTTCCGGCTTTCCTTGATAATATGGCTCGGCATGACCCTTCAAACAAATTACCAAGGTTATTGCAAAATACAAACAAACGCATTTTTTCATAATTCACGGCGCAGAAACGTTCAAGTTGTCGTCCGCGCTGTGAATTAAATTTTGTTTCGGGTCAAACTCGATATTCCGGTCATTGGGCGTGGGATTCAGATAATAGCTGAACTGCATGAAGTCCCCGTAGATTTTACCATAGTGTGCGCTCACGATGTTGCCATCGTGGTCTTTGACCGTCTGCACACGAAAATAGTAATTCCGGTTTAGATCCGGGCCTCGAGTTTGCACAAATTCGGACTGATAGCCATCAGCCGGTGCTTCGTGTAACGACCTTAAATTGCTTTGACCCATTGTGGCATTTTGAATCAATGCTGGGGCACTAAATACTTGAATACCATCTCCATCGTTAGGAAATTTTACAGTCAATTTATAGAAAATATCAGAGGAGGATTTTTTGTTATATTCTTCTATAAAAACGATGTCTGTGTGCCCCCCCTTGCCACAGGGCGCAATCCAATCGCCTGCCATAAAATCATAACCCGCCGTATTGGTGAATGAAATAGGCGGACGTCCCCATTTTTTAAAGATGCTTGGCTCGGAACTTATCAACTTTGCATACATTGGAATGGGCTTGCCGATTTTTTTGAGCAACAACGTAAAAGACGGGTTCTGTCGTTTTTCGTCAAAATAAAATTCATAACCAACATGCGTTGGATAATAGCCAGCGTTTTCGACGCCTATCCCCAAATTCCATGAGCTATCTGTGTGGGATAGTATGGATACTCCATTTGAGTCTGTCACCCCTTTGACTTCTCCAAAAGTCTGCTGATCCGAATTAGGCGGGGTCGGAACATCATATTGAGCCGATACGGCTGCTCCAGCTATTGGATTGCCATCTTCACCGACAACCTTAACGGTTGCCGTCCACAGGTGCGGGCCAAATTGAGCTGGCAAATTTGTAGCCTGTCCAAAGACGCGGCTATTAGTTAGGACGGTAAAAGTTAAACAAAAGAATATTAGCGTATTTTTCATAATCATTTGAGGTTTCCAACAGTTGCCATTTGGTTAAACAATTTGTAGGTGAAAGTATAAGCAACGGCGCGAACATCGGAGTGATGCCATTCACCCGCTGCCGCAGCGCCATAAATTCCAGAACTTTTTCCACGGCCAAGTGGCCAGCCATTTTCGTAAATGGCTTGCATATCGGAATTTCCGGCGACAATTCCAGAATCTGGGATAGGATTCGCGCCCACTGGCAAAGTGAGGCAAGGAACCGCATCGGACAATATCCGATTGCGGTTGACCTGCGCATAGGTGCTACCACTGGATGATTCCAACGCCAAATCGTTGGTGAACGGCGTTGACCCGCTGGACGAACTCCAGTTGAAAAACGCATTGGTCTTCAATACAGTAGTTGCCAAAGCGTTGGCCTGTGAAACTGTCAAAGAATTGTAGGCGGGATTGAACTGCCAGCCACCATGATCGCTGCTCAAAAGGCCGTTCCATGACATAAGCCCCTTCAACTTCTCTTGCCATGCCCAAGTATTTTGGCCCGTATTACCGTTCCACAAGGATACAAATTGGCCGACTGCGATGCCAATCAAGCTGGTTGGCGGATCACCTGGATAATCTCGCAGCACTTCCTCGCCACTAGAATAATAATTATACACGGCAGTATTTTGCAAATTATCCAAACGGCCCTGCCAATTTAAGTTGTAGCGAGAGTCAGTCGTCGGGAATAGCCCATACCAGTCGCTGGCCCACAAGTTGCCATTGTAATTCGTCCATGCCGAGGGATACATATCGGGATTCGACTCTGCGCTGCTGTCGATTGCCTGAATTGCGACCGCCGCATCAATCATAAAATATGTATTGATACTTTGATTGCCAGAATCATTTAGCGTGCTTAATACCAGCATATTGCCCAGGCTATGGGCTGCCACAACATTTGTGCCGCTGAGACTGTTGAGAAAACTGTTTAACAACGGTGCGGTATTGAAGGCGTTGACAATGTTCGTCTGTAAGTTAATCGTGACCTGACTTTCCACTTGGGAATCAGCGGCTTCCCACGTTACACCATAAAACTTAGCGTGCGAGCCGGACCAATACAGCCGCTTATAGATGTCGGCGTTCCAACCTCGCGCCTGATAAGGATTTACATTATAACCATGCAGAAACACAAAGTTCTTGTCGGAGGTGTCCGGCTCATTTGGAACACTCGCATCAGTCAACCGGTCGGCCACCTGCCCCGGTTCGGAACTCAACATCAAATTTTTGTTGCGGAACATTTGCTCCACGCCGCTGATGCTCAAATAAAGCGGCGTGTCCGACAACACATTGGTCCCTTGCCTAATTTCCATCACCAAGGGCGCCGTCGTTGCTTTGCAGGCTTCCACCAAAATGATGCCGCCATTATTGGTTCTGATGTTGTTGTAAAAATCTTGAGTAAACCCATAGCCGCTTGGGCCAATCGGCAAAGTTGCTGTGCTTTGCAACGAGGTATAGAAATTGGTGTCCCGCAAAAAGTTCATGTAATTGGTCGGCGTCAGGCTCGTTTCCAAGAAGTACAGGGCTACATCGGCCTGCTTCAAGACGATTGTCACATTTGTCGTTGTTTGAAGGAGTCCTTTGACATTTAAATATACCGGGAAAAAGTCAATCAAGTCGCGACGGCCGTGAACAGAGCCTATTAAATCATCCGACGTTATGTCGGCCATGATTCCCTTTCCGGGAATACCATCGCCGCCGTAATCGCCGGAATCTGTATCATCATTTATCCAGAACCGGAACGGACGCGATGGCGAAGTCTGATCCGGTCCGCTGTAAGACAAATCCATCGTGCCATCATGGTTGGCGTCAACATTCATGGAAACGATGCTAACGACGCCAGTTCCCTGTTGGGAAGGATTATCAATATCGGGCATGGTGGTAAACTGCGCATTTCCCGTCTGCAAGGGGAAGAACTCGCCATAGGGGGACATGACTCCTGCGGTGTTCGTGGTCACCACCCCGTTGCTGCTCAACAGGAAAACATTCGTCTGGAAATACTGACCCAAATATGCGTATTTACCGCTGCTGCCAACGGAATATTTCGTCCAACCGCCAATGACCATTGGCTGGCCAACCGAGGCGATGATGGGCGGTGTCTGGTTTGTAACATTGAAATCTTCGTCAATCGGCAGGGGAAACGGTTGGAGATTCGCACCACCTTCAGGGTCAACTTCGCCGGGGAGCACAACGCCTTCAAGACTGCCGACATTGATGCCTGGGTTTATTAACGGCGCAAAGTAGTAATTTACCAACGATAATGTCGGTGCCGGGCACCAACTGGCGTAATCATCAATCGTATAGCCTGCCGGTACAGTTACGTTGCCGCCGGAGGATATGCCTTGATAACTGTAAACTCCATTCGTATTGGAGATTAAATAACCGTTATTGTAAGGCAATCCAAACAAGTTATTGCCGCTGCTCTGGCTTGCGCTTGAATGTTGGCCATTCACGCTGATTCCCCAAGTGCTGGGAGGATAACCAGAGTTTGGGTTTTGGAGATAATCGCTAAAACCCGGTTGTAAGATCGGATATTGTGCGGGAAGACCTAAAATGGCAGGCGCGGGTACGTTTGTTGCGAAATTCAACTGGAAATCAAAATTGGTATAGACAGACGGAGCGTTTGTTCCGGTCGTATAGACAAGATAGTTGGCCAAATCATAGTTGGCTCGGAATGGCCACAAATTATCCAGTTGGAAAAAGTACATGTCTTCCTGCCCCGGTGCGCTGTGGTTCAGAAAGCTGGATTCCTCAAAGCTTGTTTCCGTTTGGTTAAACTGGCCGCCGTCAATAATATCGCTGGAAACGCTCCCAAACAATTGATTCCTTGCGGCCGCACAAATCAGGAATTGAAGATTTTGCTTAATGTGGCGGCGACCATCCACAAAATACGGTGCGTCGTTGGCAAAATATCCAGCCAGCACGGTTTGACCAGGTTCACCATTTGGCCCAAAAAGCTGCGCGGTGACAAGCATTGGTACATAATCTACAGACATAAAACTCTCTAGGTCCAAGGCAAGCGCATCGGGAATCCGGAAAACTCCACCAGCTATATTGGTCGTTGTAAGATTGGTTTGCACAAGGGGGTAAACATAAGGGAAATAGCCTTCTCCCCATGTCAGTTGAACTGTCTGCGGGCTGTTTGTGGGCAACCCGGAGAACATGATCTGCCAGCGGCCCGAACCGTTGCGTATCAGATTTGCGGTGAGGTAAACATTGGATAACGGAACATCGGATGATTCCGAGACTGACGAATCATCGAAAGCAGAATCCACACCGCCGGGGAAGATCGCCGCAACTTTGTAATGATTATTGTAGCTGTTGGCGGTCATAATTGCGCCACTATCCACATAAGAAGTGACCCCCGACCCGACTGTTGCGATTTGGGAATAGCTGTACGTGCCGGCGGCTGGATTCAACACGCCGCGATCAATCACATAACCCGTCGCGCCCAAGACTGCGTTCCAAGTAACCGTGACGTTTTTGCCCGTGACATCGAGCGTCGCGGACAATCCTGCGGGAGCGGGCACTGAACTGAGCATGGCAATGGCGGTGGCAGACACACCGCCCCGTGGATAGATTGATTGAACCGTGTATTCAGTATAATTCGGGTCAAATGATCCGGTATTTACTGCGTTGGTATCCTCAAACCAAGTGTTGTTCGTGCCAACTGTATATTGGAAAATATCACCAAGCGGGTCGAACCGCGTGAGAATGTAACCAGTGATGGCCCCGGTGGGTGCTGTCCATGACAACCAGACATTTGTACCCGTTGCATCAAGGTAGGCCACAAAATTGCCGGGGGCGGGAGTGCCATTGGCCGACTGCCAGAATGCCGCCTGCGACATGCCGCCATTGGTGTACGTGGCGAAAATGGCATAGGTTTGGTACAGGTTGTTGTAACCGTTTGTCACCAACAGAGAAGTTGCACCACCATTCACTGATGTCAATTTGACATAAGCGCAAGTTCCGTAAGCGTTGGTGGTTCCCGTGAAAATGATGTAATTCGTTGGTGCCCCTGCCGCCGGAGTCCACGTCAGCACCAAATTGGTTCCGGTTCCATCCGCGTAGCCGAAGAAGTTGCCTGGCCCGGCCACTCCGTTGGTATTGCCAACATTGACCGGCGAAACGGCCCACGGAGCCTGAACGCCCCCCGGATAGACAGCGACAATTGCATAATTGTCGCTCCAGTTGGCTGAATTGGTAAACGGACGGCTGACTGTAAAGGAATTCGTGGCTGGACTGATGGACGCAATTTGATGGTAAACCCAGGCGTTACTGCTGGAATTGTAGATGCCGCGCTCAATCAGGTAGTTGGTTGCCACGCTGGACGCTGGACTCCACGACAGCAGAACGTTTGTTGCGCTGGTATCCGCGCAGGCGTAGAAATTCGTCGGCGCAGGCGGGCCGTAAGGTGCTCCCAACGTGCCATACTGGCTGAACCAAATGACTTGCCATGTGTCGGTAGCCGAAAAACTGCCGCCGGGATAGACGGCTGCCAACTGGTAAAGGTTATTCAAGGCGTTGCTGTTGTTGATTGCGCCGACATCTTCAAAGAAGTTCGCATTGGAACTCACTGTGCTGATTTGAGAAAAAGCGAAGTGACCAGTCAGCGAATTGGAGACGCCGCGCTGAATGGAATAATTGACCACCGGCCCCGGTGCTGGACTCCAAGCAATGAACACATTTGTGCCGGTGGCGTCCAAATAGCCGAAAAATCCTGGCGGGCCGCTCGGGTTGTAGTAATTGGTTGGGTTAAGGCCCATGTTGAACTTCTGAAAATTGCTGTATCCATCCCCCGCAGCACTGGCATTGGGATCAATGCCATTTGTCCCAAAGTATTCAAATTGCCACCAGTCTGGAATCCCGATGTCATAGGTGTCAGCCCAAGAGCGCAAGCGGAGGAAAAGGTCCGTCCGGCCCCCTTGGAAAACGCTAAAGGGCGTCCAGTTCGTCAATTCCGAACCATCGAAAAATCCTTCTGATTGCCAATCGGTTTGCATCAAGTTGGTGCGTGATTGAATTTCGTACAGCACATCGGAAATTGTATTTGAGCCGACGGCATTCAGATACCCGCTCGAAACCGCTGTTTGGGCAATCCAGAGGTTCGTCCCATAGTCCGGTGGAGAATATGAGTTGGTCAAGCCATCAGGCGAATATGAATTGGTGCCGCCACCGGGAATTGGGATGCCCCCTGAATCCATAGTTGTTGCCATTGTCAAAGACCGGCCAGAAGAAGGTGCCTCTGCCGCTTGCACCTGGTTGATTAAATTTACAATCGCCGTCGCTTCGCTGTCCAAAGCAGCCGAAACTGCGCTGGCGTGGGACATCGTTGCGGCTTGGCGGGGATTCACCACAACTTGGCCGTAGGTTGCATCCACGAGGAAAATATTGCCAGCTATGGAATAAATCGGGAGGGTTGGGTCAAATGGCGGGCACGGCAATGGTGCCATGGTGCCAATGCCGGGCATCACTTCCCAATACGTTCCGTACAGCGGCAAATCGTTGTAAGCCACGGCCTGCAAACCTTGGGCCTCAGCCGTGATTTGAACGATACTGTCGGGTTGTGCTGGTAGCGCAGTGTCGGAAGAACCTGTTTGCGCCACCAATTGCGCCCGAAGTCCGGTCGCAATAGTGAGGTAAATAAGAATTGTCAATAGCCCAAGTTTTGATGTCGTTTTCATATTTTGATTCCCGCACCCCGTCTTCCATCCCAATCAAGAGGGCGTGATTACTCACGCCCCACAACAGGCACTGGTATGCCCAAGAAGGAACGCTTTCGGCACGCCCCATTCGGGGCGTACTTCAAGCGCCGTCCTTCTATCAAAATTACCAGTTTCGTTGTGGACAGCAGCCGAAGCCGCAGATTGTTGTGTCAATAATTGCTGTGTTCTACATTCGGATAAAATCTTTTCCTGACGGTTTTGATTCTCGCCAACGGGCAGGTTTTGCCAAGAATATTCTGCGCGATTTTTCGTGTCGGCGAGGCACTGGATTTTGATGTGCCGACAACAAAAAAAGTTTGGGCGCGTCAACTCTTGGGCGCTGGCCGGTCGCTTCATGTGTGCGACTCTAACAGGAGATACCGAAAACGACTGAATTGATAATTTGTGTGCGCCATCAATTTTTTCGATGCGCTGGAGGGATGGCGTCTCGGTATTGCCAAAACGAGCCGGAGCATGGAAATAGCCGTTTGTCTTCATGCGACCGTGGTTTCCTCAACAACTGAAAGAACGCGTGAAATAAAGTCCCTCGGGTCGAATGGCTTCTCAATGAAATCTGCCGCCCCAAGATCAAAAGCGTATTGGATGTTTTCGATGGTGGGACGGCCAGACACAAACACAATTGGCGTCCGGTGGGAGATGTGCCGCTGTTTAAGTTCGCGGCAGATTTCAAAGCCAGTCGTGTCCGGCAAGTCAACGTCCAGTGTGATTACGTCAAACTTGTGCTCGGACGCCAGTTCAATTGCGATACCGCCGTTGCGAGCCACTTCCACCGCATGGCCAATGCGAGTCAGCAGCGCAACCATCATCATCGCCAATGGCGTCTCGTCTTCCACCACTAAAATTTTCATTCTTTTAAGCCCATTTGACCGCCCGCCTCACTTGGCCTTTTCTTCTTTCGCTGTGCATTCTTAAAGGTTTTGAAAAAATGTGCAAGAATAAAATACCAAGTGTACTTGGTAGAGCATTGGAGACATTCTTGGTTTGCTACGTTTAGTGGCACACCGTAACAAATTAGCCAAAGCTCTCGGTGAAAAAGTTCGCGCCGAACGGGTTAAAGCCGGCTTGACTCAGGAACAGCTTGCTGAAAGGGCGAATCTGGCCCGGAATTACATTGGAAACATCGAGCGGGCCGAGTACAAGGTCACGGTGGAAACATTGGCACAAATTGCCAAAGCTCTCGGCATTCATGTCCGCGATTTGGTTGGAGAACTTTGAGCGATCTATAATGGGGCAGATTGAACGCGGCTTATGGCTTGAATTGGGGCGATTTGGTGACGCTCTCCAAAGTCGTTAAATTCGCCCGTCAACAATGGGGCGAGCATTGGGCGCGTTCGTTTCGAGATCGCATGAAACACTTTCAAAATCACCTCTCCACCATGGAAGAACTGTGGTGGTTGAGCCTGTGGAAATCGCCGTTGCATGTGCAATACGAATGCCTGTTTTACGCGCCATCGTGGCGTCCAGTGGACTGGCAGTTTGAAATACAAGGTGTCGCCATCGATCTTGAAATCAAATACCGCCGATTTGACTGGTTGCGGTTTGTTGATCCGGTCGCCTACGAACACGCTGGACTCGTATTTCCGAACGCTGGCGGGCAAGTTTCCGGCCCGAGTTGCCGGGCAGGTCAACCTCGTCGCCATGACGCTGCTTGGGTCACTCGGTGCGCGGTTGCGTCACCGGGCAGAGTGTTTTCTGGCGTCACATCCAACGGTGGACGGCTTCTTGTTTTGGAGCGTTGCGAGGCGGGATTTGCCGGGCTGCGAATGCGTGTTGCGTCGGTCATGTGAATTCGTGCGCGACTTGTTGCGGCCTGCGGATGAGGAAGATCGCTGGCGCAATCCATTCGTCTTCGCGCCACGGCCATCAATGGCCCGGACAAATGATGAGCCAGATTTCAACCCTTTGTACGGACTGTTTGAAAATCCTGTCCAAAGGGCTTGCCCTGGACTGGCCGCGACGTTTGAATAGTCTGCCTATGAGCCGCGACTCCGAGCAACTGTTGGCGATGCAAGCAACGCGATATTTGGCGACAAAGACATCACATGAAATTGAGCGGCTTACCGGCAAACCGAGTATTCCGATGAGAAAACGAAAAGCACGATTGCTGCGTGCGCCGAAGTATTGGCAGGATTGGGAGGTCGCCCTTTTGGGCACCGCGCCGGATACTGTCATCGCGCAACAAATTGGCCGCAGCGTGATCGGGGTAAAGAAGCAACGTATCAAATTGGGATTGCCCAGCGCAATTGCCGTCAACGCTTGGAGCCGGATGGAAATCGCGCTTTTGGGCAAAGTGCCAGACCGTGAAGTTGCCCGCAAAACTGGCCGAAGTTTAGGGGCCGTTCAGCAGATGCGTCTGCACTTGGGAATTCCAAATTCTGCCGGTTTAATTCGTCCCTGGACAAAAGCGGAAGAGCGATTGCTTGGCACTGCTTCTGATTCCGAAATTGCGCGCAAATTGAATCGCAGTGTTGCCGGTGTTCTCAACCGCCGACATTACTTGGAAATTCCCTCCGGCAACAAAAAGTATCGAGCATGGAAAAATGATGAAGACCGCCTGTTGGGACGGTATTCGGATGAACAGGTTGCGGAGCGATTGAAACGGTCGGTCATGTCCGTGCATCATCGGCGAATTAAATTGGGCATTGCCCTGCCTGAGCCGAAAGTTCGCCGCTGGAGCAAAGCGGATGACGCTCTGTTGGGAACCATGCGTGATGAAGTGCTGGCCAAGCAACTTAACCGCCCGGCGAGGGCCGTATCGCTTCGGCGGCAACGGCATGGGATTCCCACTTTTGGTTCGCTGCGGCCGAGATGGATGCCCGTGGATGATGAATTATTCAGCCCCTTTTCCAATGCGGAAATTGCCCGGCGTTTGGGCCGGACAGCTTCCTCAGTCCAGAATCGTCGGACTCGACTCGGCATTCCTGCGCCGAACGGCCCGGATGGGTCAGCCATGAGCCAATCCATTTCTGTTCCTTGTGAAAGTGCCGCGCCGGTTGGCGAGACGATCTGAAGCGCGGAACGGCACCTGCCATGAGCCGGTGGTTTACCGGCGCGACACCAGCGAATGCGTAGCCGGGAGGTATTCCGGCAATTGCTTTGCCCGCCCAGGGAATCGTTTTCCCTTGCGCTTCGGTCTGGCATTGGCGGTGGCAAGCGGCAGGCGGAGCGGCGGAACGGCCTGAGTGAAGCGCGGAGCCGGAGCGACGCTGCCAATGCCAGACGGAAGCGGACGCGACTGCGTTTCCTCATTGTTCGTCCGCGACGAGCGCGCGTTACAGGGCTGTGTAACGCGCGTTGGTCGCGGACTCGCCCCAGAAGCCTTTGCGTTTAGGATGGCGGATTTCTTTTAGTCGCTCTCTGTCGCCGCGACTGGCGACCACTGCGCTGTCGCGCTAAGGGTTCTTGGAATTGGCAATGCGCGGTCCCCGTGACCGTGACGAGCTGGCTGCGGACTGTGCGGCCAGTTCCGTTTGAATGGCTGCCGGTTGCGCCTCGGTTGGTGTATTTGGACGACGTGGCTTTTTCGGCCTGGCTGAATCCAGCACTTCGCGGCAGTAGCGCGCGATGGTCTGGTGCGATACTTCGATGCCCGCATTCTCATGCAATAGGGCGCGGATGGTTTGATACGAGGCTTTGCGTTTCCGCAGTTCAATGATGGACTCTTTGACTTCGTTCAGCGCCTGATATTTTTCCGACTCTGGCGGCGTGTAATTTTTTACGGCTTCGGTCAGGCGTGCTTTCGCCTCGGCAGATATGGCTGTATTCATAATTTTATGACTGTTGATTTTCGGCTGACGCTTTCGTTGTTACATCTGTCCCTTGTGGATACAAGGAGAACAGCGTCCTATTTCCAATACGATTAACAGGTAACATTACCTGCTCATCATTTTGCGTTACCCATAGCGCAAGATTCATGGCCTGATGGTTTAACTTGCCGCCATGTTGACGATGAAGGCGCAATACAGTTTGGGAAATGCGGAGTCCTATTTCCGTGAACATTTACGGGTCGGGGATTACTATATGGAAGGCCGCAGCGTCTCCGGTCAATGGATTGGTGAAGGGGCAAGGCAATTGGGATTGTCAGGCGTTACCAAGGAATCGGAGTTTGTAAACCTGTGCCGGAATCTGCATCCGCAATCAGGTGAACAGTTGACTCCCCGGCTGAATTCAAAACGGGTCAGCATGGATAAAGATGGGAACGTCCACGAATCCGCCAATCGCCGGGTGTTCTACGATTTTACGTTGTCACCGCCTAAATCGGTTTCCATTGCCGCCCTGGTTGGGAATGATAAACGGATCATCGAAGCCCATGATGAAGCGGTACAGGTGGCCATGCGCCAGTTGCAGACCTACGCTGCAACTCGTGTCCGCAAACAGAATCAGTATTCGCAACGGGCAACGGGCAATGTGGTGGGAGCGGTGTTCCGGCATGACACCTCACGCGCTTTAGACCCGCACTTGCATAGCCACTGTATTCTGTTCAATGCCACCTGGGATGCCACTGAAGGCCGCTGGAAGGCATTGGAAGCCTGTGAAATGGTCACGGCACAGAAATTCGTCAGGAACGTTTATTATCACGAAATGGTCAGGTCGCTGCAACGGTTCGGCTATGGCGTGGAAAACAATCCGCGCGGGGATTTCGAGATTGCCGGGGTGACCAAGGAATTGATTGACCGCTTTTCCAAGCGTCACCGCGAGATTGACGAAAAGACCAAGGAGTTTCTGGAACGCGAACCGGACAAGGCCGGTCAAAACATCAAAGTCATCCGGGCCAACATCGCGCACAAGGAACGGGCGCGGAAGATCAAGGATGTCGGCATCGTCAAACTGCAATCCGCCTGGAACAAACAACTGTCATGGAAAGAATGGTGGCAAATCCACCATTTGGACAACCATCGCTCACCGGCAAATTCAGAAAAGATAACCGCGGTGCAGGCCGTGTCATGGGCGGAGCAACATCTGTTTGAACGCCGCTCCGTCGTCCATGAACACGAGATTTGGCATCACGCGCTGGAACATCTGCGCGGCCAGGATGTGTCCCTGGCGGAGATTCAGGGCGTAACCGGGAAGCGTGATTATATCCGGGACGAACAATTTCAGGGGAAAATCACCACGCACGCTGCCCTGCAACGTGAATGGGACATCGTCAGGCTGGCGCAACATCAAATGGATCAATACCAGCCGCTGGCTTTCAATTATCGGAGGATAAACCATTCGTTGGATTATGAGCAGGGCAAGGCGGTGGAACATATTTTGTCCTCGCGGAATTTTGTCACGTTGTTTCGTGGTGGGGCAGGAACGGGCAAGAGCTATACCTTGCGCGAAGTCAAAGCCGGACTCACCAGAGCACGTCACGACGTTCACGTCCTTGCGCCGCAACGGCAGCAGGTTGCCGATCTGGAGCGCGATGGCTTCACCGGCGCGCAAACGGTCAGTGCGTTTCTCGCGGAAAAATCCATGCGGCGGGGGGCGGTCGTCATCGTGGATGAGGCCGGACAAATCGGCGGGGAACAAATGCTGCAACTGCTCGATTACATTCAAATCAATCAAGGCCGCGTCATCCTGTCCGGCGACACGCATCAGCATGGAGCGGTGGAAGCGTCAGACGCGCTGCGGGCGATTGAGAAGTATGCCGGTCTTGGCTACGCCGAACTGACAAACATCCGCCGTCAAAATCCTGATTCCGCCAAAACTCAAGCCGAACGCCGCTGGCTGGAACAATACAAACTCGCCGTGGATGAGGCGCGGCGGGGCAAACTCGGCGCATCCTTCGACCGTCTGGACAATCACGATGGCATCGTCTCCTGCACGCTGGCCGATCAGCAGCAGAAATTGACCGAACACTTTCTTGAACATTTCAAAAATCAGCAATCCACCGTGGTCGTCTCACAAAGTTGGTCGGAGATTCACAAGGTCAATGAACAAGTCCGGCTCGGCCTGAAAGCTCAAAAGTTAATCGGCGAGACTGAAACGACGGTCACGGCACTGGAGCGGCAGGATTTGACGGACGCTCAAAAGCGCGACAAACGGTTTTTTCAGCCGGATTCGGTGCTGGTGTTCAACCGGCCTGCGGCTGGTTTCAAATCCGGCAGCGCGGGAAAACTGCGCGGTATCACAGACAAGCATCTGCTGATTGAAGCCGACAACCGCATCCGGCCAGTGCCGTTCAAGGAACTGGATAAAATCACGGTTTGCCAACCGAAAGAGCTTTTACTGTCCACCGGCGATAGATTGCAGCTCAAGGCCAATGCTCAAAGCCAGGATGGGCGCAGGCTCGCCAATGGTGAATTGGTGACGGTGAAGGGAATTCATGCTGACGGACGCATTGCCCTGAATGATGGCCGGACCTTGCCGAAGGATTACCGCCAGTTCGTGCGTGGCTATGCGGTCACGTCTTACGCCGCTCAAGGCAAGACCGTGGATTACGTCCTGTTCTCTGATTCCGCCGTCAAAGCGGCGACGAATGAACAACAGTGGTATGTGACCATTTCGCGTGGTCGTAAAGGCATCAAGATATTCACGGCGGACAAAATCCAGCTTCGGCAAAACATTGCTCATTCAGGCAATCGGACACTGGCACTGGACATGAAGCCAAGCGCCATTCAAAAGCTGGCCACAATTTGGGGGCGCGATGTCGCCTTCGTTCTCAATGTTCAAGAGTCGCAGCGTGTTTCGTCCAAGCGAGCGGCAGAAACAATGCGGTATGAAGAATTGGAGCGTCAAGCGGAAGTTCTCCGGCAGGCGGAAGCGGCCAGACAATCGCAGGCCGTGAAGCCAGTCGAAAAGCCAATTGAATCCATCAAGCCAGCCGAAACGGTCAACCCAGCGGTTCAACAGTCTGAAACCCTCCGACGGCGGGTTGAAATCAAACCCGCCCAAAACCAGCAAAAGAGTCGAGGCATGAAAATATGAATACTAATTACCCCTGCTATAAACTCGGTCGCACCGTCAACAGTGAACCTGTGCCGATGGATAATTTGCGGCTGGAAGCAAGCACGGACTGTTTTTACCTGCTGTCGTATCATCACGTCGAAATGGTCAAATTTGAATCAACGCAAGACGCTGACAGCATCACCATTTCATTTTTGAACCGCACGGTGCGGATCAAGGGAAAAAA
>Ga0302140_10002338_pt1 | contig 24611 bp, 31 predicted proteins | sample I_Bog_E1_1_FD_202095 | JGI IMG/M metagenome (GOLD analysis project Ga0302140, IMG submission 202095) | Peat permafrost microbial communities from Stordalen Mire near Abisko, Sweden - I_Bog_E1_1 | ecosystem: Environmental > Terrestrial > Soil > Wetlands > Peat | place: Sweden: Abisko, Stordalen... | reverse complement strand
TATCCATTCCAATCCCCCCATTATATATCATTCATATACCGTAATCATAATAATTTTTAGTCGAATAATATAGTGAATATTTGAGGGTAAATAGGAAAAATTAGTTATGCGAAATATGAGTTATAAAATATTTTTCTAATGCTTTAATCATTTTGTTCTTAAACTTTTCGAATTTATTTATGTATATTACTTTTTCATTTTTTTCATCATAAGTTACTAAAGAAATATAAACATCATCATTGCTATATGAAAGTAAATACCCTAATTCCTTGTTATAGTCTAAATCAATTGCTTGAAAATTAACAGAAGTAATTTCATATAAATTATTTTCTTTTTTTTCTAAAATCACCTTACTTCGTTTATGATCTAAGTTTATATTACTTTCTTTGTTCTTAGTATTATTATGATACATTTCATCATTCAATGTTATAAACATATTATCTTTAGTGTACTTGCCAAAAGGAAAATATAAATATCTCTTTCCTTTAATAAAAGAGATTACGAGATCTTTTATTTCTGATTTTTGACCATTATATTTTTCACCATTTTTATTAATTGAAAACATTAAGCTTGTATACTTTTCATCCCATATAAAATATTTCTTTTGCCATTCTTCAAGAAATAATAATAAATTCAAAAAATCAAGTTCACTATATTTCTTCTTTATTAAGAACTTATTCTTAATCTCATATTCTAATTGTTCCTCTATAAGCTTATTATTACTATTTATAATACCAGCTTGTCCTTTTTTGCTTAAAAACTTACTAAATTCCTTTCCAAAGCTAGTAGTTAGAATAATTTTTAGAAGTAATTTATTATATTTTAAAAATTTTTGATTTTTATCTTTTGTATTTATCTCTAAATCGTATAAACAATTATCTAAATAATCTTTAATTAAGGTTGAATCTTTTGGTATATACCCTTCTTTCCTTAATCGAACTTGGTTTAAATCGCTTTTAATATATTCCTCCATAAGATGAGATTGCTTTTCCATATTTTTATATTTTATTGATGTGATTATAGGAATAATCTTTGATAACTTTTCTTCTAACGCTTCTTCTATGTTTGCAATATAGTTATTAGGGAATTTCAAATTACCTTCAATATCAAGCTTTTCTTTAAATTTATTAATTGAATTTATTTCTTCAATAATATCTATTTCCTTTTTCAATATAGTTTTTTCTTCAACTTCTGAAACAATTAATAATTTGCTTTTTTCAAAAGCATACCCTAGTCCGTAAGTTATAAGTAGTTCATCGTCACAAGCCATATTTACTATTCTCCCGCATCTCTTATTAATTTTAACATCATCATTTGTTTATTGTTTTTTTATTTTTATATAATTAGTTTGTCTACATAATTATAATTTGCATTCATTGTTATAATCAACAAGTAAATATTGCTAAACTTCTTTTATCTCAGGTCTAGGTGTTCAATTAAATTCAGCAGTAGCATACCTCCTACCTGAAAAGTTTCACTTTATAGTGCCATCATGTACAAGGTTCTTATATAAATGCGTTTTTTAGTTTTATTCATTTAAACTTTTAAACCCTTTCCCTAAAACTTCGCTTGTTTCACTAACTGTAATAAATGCATTTGAATCATTATTTTTAATGAATTTTTTTAGTTTTATAAATTGACTTCTAGTTAATATAGTTAAAATCATGCAGTTATTTTTTCCAGTATAACCACCCTTTCCATAAAACACAGTACATCCTTTATCTATATCCTTAATTATATAATCAGAAACAAGTTTTTCTTGCTCAGTAAATACCATAACTTGTTTTGATAAATAAAAACCATCTATAAATTTATCAATTAAATTTCCAGTTAAATATATGCTTAATAATCCAAATAAGGCTAGTTCTGTTCCAAATGTATACATTGCAATTAATACTACAATAGAATCAGATATTAAAAGTCCTTTACCAAAATCTATATTTCCATATTTACTTAGTATTTTTGCTGTAATACTAGTACCTCCTGTTGTAGCATCTTGAGTAAGCATAATTGCTGTCCCCAATGCTAAAAGCACACTTCCAAATATTGAAGCAAGCATTAAATTATTCGTAAATGCTATTGGTTTATATGCCTTTTCTATAATTGATAAAGCAAATGATAATCCAAATGCCGCATACATACTTTTAATTCCAAAATTCCCTCCAATAAGTGTAAATGCCAATATAAATAATATAGCATTGCATATTACCATTACTATTCCTGTATCAATTTTAAATATATTATTAATTGCGAGTGCTAATCCTGATACTCCCCCTGAAGCTATTTTATTGGGAAAGAAGAAAAATTCTAATGATATAAGTACTAATGCTACTCCTATTGTTATAATTCCATATTCTTTTAAGATTTTCATTTTATCCTCCATATTTTTCATTTCAATATTATTTTATATATAAGCTACATATAGATTACCAACTAATAGCTACTAACCTATAATAACTTAAGGCACATGAAAATAAATAACAGGTCCAAAGTTGCCATGAATATTTTTCATCAGGCAAGGAGATGAATTGCCCTCATAGCGGGCCTATTAGGTCAATTTGCCGACGCAGCATGATGGAAAATAGGCTGGCAAATGGACTTGTTATTTATTTGATTGTGCCTAATTAAAATATATTGATTTCTTTATTTTACTAAACAATTTGTATATTATTATACATATATTACCCACTTATATAAAAAAAATAAAGAATTATTTCAAAAATCATTTTTAATTCTTTTGAAACAACTCTTTATTTTAATTGTTATTTTCTTTCTAGTGCCTTTACACCATAAATTTGTTACTTTATCATGTGATATATAAATGTTGATGCATTATATGCAATAGGCGCAATTATTACTGTCATAATTCCTGCAATACCTATTGAAAGGCTACTCATTGCTCCTTCTATTTCTCCTAGTTCTAATGCCTTGCTAGTTCCAACAGCATGAGAAGCAGTTCCTATTGCCACTCCTATAGCAACCTTATCCTTTATCTTAAATAAATTACATATAGCTGGTCCAAATACAGCTCCTATTATACCTGTAACTATAATAGCAAGTACTGTTATTGGAACTAATCCTCCTAGCTGATTACTTATTGATATTCCTATAGGTGTTGTTACCGATTTAGGAGCCAATGATTTTATTATGCTTGTATCTAATCCTAGCAAATATGATATTATTATTATAGAAAATATTCCTATAGTGCTCCCTACAAATATTCCAGTTAAAATAGCTTTAGCATTCTTTTTAAGTAAATCAAGTTGCTTATATAAAGGTACTGCAAGTACTACAGTTGATGGTCCAAGAAACATATTTATAAATTGACCACCTTTATTATATGTATTAAAATCAATGTTAAATGCAAATAAAAAACATATTACACTTGCTATTGCAATAAGTAATGGATTTAAAATTGGTATTCTTGTATTTCTGTTAATAAATATCCCTATCTCAAAGGCTGCTAGTGAAAGCACTAGTCCAAATAAAATATCATTTGTTAATATTTCCAAATATTTCACCTTCATTTCTTATAAATTTTATCTAAAAGTAAATTAAACATTTTTCTCTTTTGTTCTTCTTGAAATAGCTTGCACAACAATTCCAGTTACTCCTATTACAATTATTGTTGTTGATATACACACTACCAGTAATTGCCACCACGTTGATTTTATTATTCCCATTGAAGTCATAAGCCCTACTCCTGCTGGAATAAAAAAGAAAGATAAATGATTTAATAAAAAATTTGTCACATTAGAAATGTTATCTACCTTAACTATATTAGTACATAATAAAATAAATAATATTACCATACCTAAGATGTTGCCTGGTATTGGCAAGTGGAGCAATGATGATAATAATTCCCCCAGGAGATAAATTACAAATATAATTAATGCTTCTCTAAATAATTTCAATTTTGTCACCCTCCAATTACTTAGACATCTTTAAAAAAAATAACTAGTCAATATGCTATTCTCTTTTACGCCACATTTTGTTTATCCGATAGCTAGCATCCGTAACACTCCCACTTCTTTAATTGGTAGCTAAGCTGCACGTTCCTGGACATTGTACCCCTTGTGGTTATAAGTTCTTCTAAGCTTCAGATTCAGAGAAAATTGTTTTTCTATTAAGAAAGCTCCACCTGAAGCTAAGAATCAACTGATAGCACCTACTATTAGTTGATTCCACCCCTTATCTAGCACAAAATAATATATAGCATATTGGACTGTTAATTTTCTAAGATGCTTTATACAATTTAATTTACCACTATTACATCAATAAGTAAAACTGCTTTTTACTTTAAGTAAAGGTTACCTTTTTAATACATCATTCTATTTCTATATTTTAAGACTGTGTTGATATTATTACATATTTGTTTAGAAAAATTTAGGTTTAATTTTTATCTTTTACAAGTTTCTTTTCTATAAATGCAACCATTTCATACATAATAAATGCAATTATAGAAAGAATTACAATGCTCATCATTACCATATCTAGTTGAGCAACTTGTCCACCATAAACAATTAAAAAGCCCAATCCCGCCTTAGCTACCAAGAACTCTCCCATTATTACCCCTACCCAAGATAGCCCTACATTTATTTTTAAAGCTGAAATAAAAATTGGAATAGAATATGGGAATATTAAATACCTTAATGTTTGTGTCTTAGATGCTCTAAAAGTATTCATTAGCATAATTTTTTCTTTATCTATTTCATTAAATCCTGTTAGAATGCTTATAACTGTTGTTACAACTGAAATTAAAAGTGCAATAACAATTATAGCAGGCATACCATTTCCAATCCAAAATATTATAATTGGAGCTAAAGCAACCTTAGGAAGTGCATTTAAAACTACTATATATGGGTCTAATATTTTTGATACAAGAGGGCACGCCCATAAAATTACTGCAATTAATGCACCTAAAATTGTACCTAAAGAAAATCCTAAAATAGTTTCATAACAAGTAATACCTATATGCTTAAATAAACTTCCATCTTCATATAAAGATACAAAAGATTTAATAACTCTACTTGGGCTTGAAGTTAGAAATGGATCAATCCATTTTAAACTAGCAGCTATTTGCCATAAAGCAATGAAAATAATAAGTATAAGGATTCTAGTAATTACAATTCTTCTTTTAGTAGATTTTACTTTTTCCAAATATATTTCATGTTCTTTACTGACTTTATCTTGTGCTTTTACTTTTTCATATTTTTTATCCACTTTAACTTCTTCAATTAAATAGTCCTGTTTTCTGTTTATATTATCTTCTTTTTGTTTTTTTAAAAAATGTATCTCATGTTTCTTAATCATTACATTGATCCAACTCCCTCCATAATCTATTGAAATAACCACTAAACTGTGGAGATTTTCTCTTTTGAAATGGAGTTAAATCATCATTTTCAAAATCTATAGGTATTTCTACTTTTACATTTGATGGTCTTTTAGTTAATACTATTACTTTTTGAGATATAGAAATAGCTTCTGCAATATCATGAGTTACCATAATTGCTGTCTTTTTTTCTGTTTTTATTATCTTATAAACATCATCACATACTAAAAGTCTTGATTGATAATCTAACGCTGAAAATGGTTCATCTAAAAAAAGTATTTCAGGTTTTAAAGCTAAAGTTCTTATAAGGGCAACTCTTTGCCTCATTCCTCCAGAAAGTTCACTTGGATAATGTTCCTTAAACCTTAGTAATCCATAAGTGTCTAATAATTCATTTACTCTTTCTTTTGATTCATTATTTAATTGTTTTTTTATTTTTAATCCAAGAGTTACATTTTCCCAAACAGTATTCCATTCAAAAAGATGATCCTTTTGAAACATATATCCTATTTTGTTCAAATTATTTTTTATATCTTCACCTTTGTATAATATATACCCACTAGACGGCTCTAGCAATCCATTCATTATATTAAGCAAAGTAGATTTGCCACATCCTGAAGATCCTAAAATAGAAATAAATTCACCCTCATTTACTTCAAAATTTACATTATTTAAAGCTTGTGTTTCTCCTTTAGTAGAATGATAATTCATAGATACATCTGATATTTTAAGCAAGCTCAAATTTAAATCACCACCTTCTCATCTTTATCTGATGTCTAACCGTTCTAACACTCCCATCTCTTTAGATGTGACCTCTACTTAACTACTTTTTGAGCATATGAATTATCTACTATTTTATTAAATTCAGGTCTTTGTGGCATTAAACTTGCATCATAATCTGCAATTATATCCATAAGTCTACTTAGATTTTCTTCTTTAATCTCTGGAGTATGAGCTATTGCATCAATATTTTTGTAGTTGTCTATAACAGTCATAATTGTCTCTTTATCAGTACCTGGAAAATATTGAATTATACTATCAGCAACTTCTTCTGTACTGTGACTAAAGAACCATTGTTGACCTTTATAAATTGCCTTTGTAAAATTTTCAATGACTTTTGGATTTTTGTCCATATAAGATTTTGTAGTAAAGTAACAAGTATAAGGCATAAGACCTGACTCTTGACCAACTGATGCAAGTATAGTTCCAGTACCCTCTTTTGCAAGAACTGATGCTGTTGGTTCAAAGAGTGCTACATAGTCTCCAGTACCCCCTTTAAATGCACGTTACATGAAAATACGATTTTTAAAAACTATACTTTAAGATTAGATTTGAAAAAGAATTTAAAGACTTGCCTACTATGAAAAAATATTTAAATATTAATAAGGCACAATCAAATAAATAACAAGTCCATTTGCCAGCCTATTTTCCATCATGCTGCGTCGGCAAATTGACCTAATAGGCCCGCTATGAGGGCAATTCGTCTCCTTGCCTGATGAAAAATATTCATGGCAACTTTGGACCTGTTATTTATTTTCATGTGCCTAAAGACTAGCTTTTAATTCTATTCTATTTATTTTCTGCAATATAAAAAATGAGGTAGATTAAACCTTAACGTCTAACCTACCTCTAAAAATAATTATTGAGCTTGCAAAAATCTTTCATAGTTCTCTATTTTATCCTCTCTGTTGGTATTTTTTATCCAACTGTTGTATTCCAAAATAGCTTCTTCTACAGTTTCTAATTTTAATTTATTTTTGTTTTTTCTTTTCATTTCTGCATACATATTAATTTTAATTATATTTCCCATTCTCATTCCCTCCTGTATAGAGATCTAACTCTCTTTTAAATTTGTCTTTCTTATCTTAAATACATATTATCATATTATTCTTAAACAATCTATACCATTTAATAATTATTATCAAATAGTTTTTCACCAAAATATAAATGGTAGCAAACAAGATTTCTCCTATCTACTACCATTATAATAATGAAAAAGAAATTATCTACAATTATTATTATAATTTAGTTTCCTGTATGTTCCCTTAACAAATTGAGAAATCAAAGCTAAAGTCTAATCTATCTATAATAATTTTTCTTATGCTATCTCTTCTATACTTAATAATCTTGGCTTATTATCTTCCTGAATTTTAATATATATTCTTGCCATTTTCATTTGCAAGTTATCTATTATTGTTTTTACTTTACATATAAAATAATACTCTCCTATGCCATTAATAACTACCTCTATAGGGTTAAAGTTCCATCCCTTTATTCCATCTAATGCTCTTTTCAATATTTTTTTCTCTTTTGATGTAACTTTGTGCATAATTTCCAATTCCTCATTTTCTTTTATCATGATATCACACACCCTTTCTAATAAATATAATACTATTAGTTTTTGTCAGTTGTTTGTCAATTGTGTAAAAGTTTTCTGAATAATAATGCTTAACCAAAAATAAAGGGTATGAGATTAACTCCCATACCCTAACACATTTCTTCTATTAACTTATTTATTGTATCTTTGTTGCAACTCCATAAGGCACAATCAAAAAAATAACAAGTCCATCTGCCAAGCCTATTTCCCATCATGCTGCGTCAGCAGATTGCCCTAATAGGCTCGCTATGAGACCAATCTGCTTCCTTGCCTGATGAAAAATAATCATGGCATTTTGGACTTGTTATTTTCTTTCATGTGCCTAACTATCAAATCTATATTCATAAGCACTTGTATTAGCAATCATTTCTCCACTAGAATATAAGCAATAGTCTTTACCATTATCTTTAATCCATCCAGTTTTCATTGCACCATTTGCATCAAAGAAATACCACTTTCCATCTATTTTTTGCCATCCTGTTTTCATAACTCCATCATTTGTATCACCTAGATAGTACCAGTTACCATTTTTTAATAACCAACCAGATTTCATTCAGCCATCATTAGAACTGCCTAGATAATACCAGTTATTACTATCCCATTTCCAATCATAAAGCATCCATCCTTCATTATCAAATAGATACCATGAATCATCAATCTTTTCCCAACCGTCTTTAGTATAACTTCCATCATCATGCTTGTACCACCATTTAGAATCTTGAAGAATTCATTTCCCTGATTTTGTAGAATTATTTAGTAATACTCCTTCTGTAAATGAATTTACATCGCATTCTTCACTTACACCATTAATTGAACATGTTTCAGTGTATTGATGTCCTACTCTATTTGTAAAGAAATTAGATGGCAAGTTCCATGGATCATTATTATAATTTGCTTCCCAGAAAGGCATATCTTTAATTATTGCTTCAGCACCTGTCATCAAGTAAGATATGAAACTTGTATAGCTATAAATTCCCAATGTGAGCGGACTTAATTGTTTAAAAGTAGCTATAAATCTTTCAACATAATCTGCTAATCCTGAAAAATTAGTTTCAATGTCCATCATAGGAACTAAATCCCACTCATAATCTTTTATTTTCTCATAGAAATTTTGAGCTTGTGCTTCTGGAGTGCTAGTTCCCACTAGAAAATGATATGCTCCAACTTTTAATCCATTACTTTTACAAGCATTATTAGAAATCTTCCATAGTGATATCTTGAAATATTGATCCCTCAGTAGCCTTTACATATACATACTCAACGCCAACACCTGCAACTTTACTAAAATCAATACTTCCATTGTTATTTGATATATCTATTCCTGTTATATACCCCATAATTATCACTTTCTTTCTTATATAACATAATATGAAAGAGTAACCCTAAAGGCTACTCTAAAATTAAGCTTATGCTGCTGTTGTTACTTGTGGTGTAGTTGCAACAACTGATTGAACTTTACTTAATTGATCTTTAAGACTTGCATTTTCTACTTGTAGACTAGTATTAGAATCTTGTAATTGCTTAAGAGCATCTACTTGACTTAATACTGCTTCTTTGCCTGCATATTTGCAAAATTCATCTAATATGTCAGGATATTACATTTGCTATATTCCTCAAGATTACTGTAATTGGTGCATAACATATAAATAGTATTAAACTAAATTTAAATATACTTATTTTATAACTTCCTATTTTTATTTATCATTCTCCATAATGATAAATATCAACTATTTGTTCTTTATTTAAATCTATTTCAATTACAATAAATTTTTCATGCTTTCTACCATCTCTAAAACACCAATTTTTTTCAGCTAAATCAAGAGCATTTTCTTTAGATTCAGATAATATAACCATTGAGTTATCTTCATCATACGCAACATTTTCAGATTCAATTTTACATTTTCTTTCTCTATATTAAAGTTCTTATTTGTTAACAACTTATATTTTGAATATATTTTTTTTATATTCACATAATAATAGATATTAGAGTGTTTAATTATATGCACTAGAACTATGAAAGGCGGTTATATTTAATGAAGAAATTTGTTACTATATTTTCTATTTTTTTATTTCTATCATTTAGTATGAACATAGTAACTACCGTAGCCCAACCCCAAAGCTTTTCGCAAGGCATTTATAATGTAAGAGATTCAAAATTTTTAGTAGACACTTCTTACAGTATTCAAAATACTTCTCCTAATGATAAAGCTCTTCTTATGGTCATTGACGGTAACCAGCAGATACAAGAATTAATACGATTAGAACCTAACTCACCCAAATACTATTTAAAACCTCTTCAATACGACTTCTTAATTGTAATAATTGGCAAGGGTCAGTTGGTTTTCTCTTAAAAGATACTTTTATAGTGCCTTTTTTTATCTAGGCACCTGTTTATAATCTAGTGATTTTAACGCATGATATCTTCTTCTTTCACCTGAAATAATTTCATACCTTCCATCATCTTTTAATAATTCATAAGAACCTTGTGAATTTGGAGAATATAATCCTAAATATTTAGTTGCATTACTTTGTGGATCTAAGTCTATTATCAATACAGAATATCCTTGTTTACCTAATTCAGCTGCAACATTAACAGTAGATACTGTTTTAGCAACCCCACCCTTTATGTTTAAAAAACTTATAAATTTCATTCTTTACATCTCTCCCTTAATACTTTATAATAGAGATACGGAAGGCAATCCGTATCTCTAATAACACAAAATTAGAATTAACTTGAACCTTTATACAAGGTTCTTTTTTTATTTCCAAAAGTAATCTTGCCAGATTATCCTTTTAACTCTTTAACTTTACACGCTATAAATAAACTCTTCATTTAAATTTCTCCACCCACTTTTTACATAACCTAACACCATTAACTTCTTTTAGGTCTTGTGTCTCTCCACAACCGTTACAACCTGGAGTATACTTTCTAAAAATTATGTCGCTACCTTCTGTAAAAATTTCTAATGCATCTCCTTCTTTAATACTCATAGTTCTTCTTAATTCCATTGGAATTCCTATTCTTCCTAGTTCATCAACTTTTCTTACTATGCCTGTACTTTTCATCTTAAAAATTCCCCTTTCAATATGTTTATAATTTATTAATTAGCTGTTAATTTTTTTAGAGTATTGTCCAAAACTTGCATTCTTAATTCTGGAGGACACATTTTCATAACAGCAGCAACTTTCAATTCTGCTATTAATTCACTGAAGCCTTTTTCATCTTCCAATCCTATTATTGTTACTTTCAATTCATCACCTTTCATATCTACTCCTCCATAAATATCAATATCATTTCATCATATGATTCATCATTTTAATGTGTTACTTTGCAAACTTTAAAACCATAATAGCTTAAACAACATCATCAAGCTCTTTTACAATTTGATTCCATTGAGGTCTTTCATTATCATCAATAATCCCATCACATGTAATTTCTATTATTACATCTTTAAGTCTAATAAAATCAGACACTTCCTTTTGGAGCCTTAATATAGCAACTGGTAGTTCCCTAATTTCAATATTAGTAAAATAAATTTCTCTCAAGTTTTACAAAGTGCACTCAAAGAACAACTTGGCTTAAAGAATCATAACTAAATATAAAATAAAAGGTGTTCCTGACGAACACCTTTTATTTTATACCAATTTAACGAACATACGTTTCGTATATTATAATAATATCATAAATTACATGGTGGTGATAGACAAATGAAAAAATCAACTAACATTTTGAAAATAATTGACAATGAAAATATAATTCTTGAAGAAACAAATCTTAATCATACTTACCTGAAAGGAATATATTTTAGCATTCCTGGAGTTCCACCAACAATAGGTATAAAACAATCTATTGTTTCATACAGCTTTATATACATATCAGTGTTAGCTGAAGAGCTTGGACGCCATTTCACAACTTCAGGTAACTTGCCTGATGATTCTACTAATTATGTTGAAGAACTTGAAAAAAATAAGAAAGATAAATTATGGGCTGCTAATTTTTTAATAAGTGATGAAGAGTTTGTGCAAGCTCTCTACGATTGTATTCCTACCATATACGATATAACTGAATATTTTAATGTAACAGAAGAAATGATAAATTATAAAATTTCATCTATAACTTTAAATGAACTTAAATATATTAATATTAGAAATAATTTTAAGACTCACGAAGTTCCCTATAATAGTTGTGCAATCTAGTATTTTTTCTACTGCTTTTTAATAAATATATGTAGTTAGAATCAATTAACTTTAATTATTTATAACACTACAATCAATGTATCAACAATATGGAGGGATATTATGAAGGCTGCTATTTATTCAAGAAAGTCAAAATTTACTGGTAAGGGTGAAAGTGTAGAAAATCAAATAGAGCTATGTAAGGCTTATGGTGCTAATAATGGTTATACTGATTTTTTAATATATGAAGATGAAGGATTTTCAGGTGGTAATATAAATCGACCTATGTTTAAATCTATGATGAAAGATGCTAAGTCAAAAAAATTTGATGCTATTATTTGTTATAGACTAGATAGAATAAGCAGAAATGTTTCTGACTTTTCTACTCTTATTGATAAATTAAAAGATCTAAGTATTGATTTCATATCTATAAGAGAACAATTTGACACTTCTAGTCCTATGGGAACTGCTATGATGTTTATTAGTAGTGTATTTGCTCAATTGGAGCGTGAAACTATAGCTGAACGTATTAGAGATAATATGTATGAATTATCTAAGACTGGTCGTTGGCTTGGTGGTACTCCCCCTTTTGGCTTTTGTTCTGAACCAATTTACTATTTAGATAATAACTCTAAACAAAAAAAGATGATGGCTCTTTCACCAATTCCTGAAGAAATTGACCTGGTTAAATATTTTTATTCACAATACTTATCTCTTGGAAGCCTAGGCCAATTACAAAAACATTTAGTTCAAGAGAATATTAAAACTAAGAGAAATGCTAGATGGGATATTAAAGCCTTAAATATAGTTCTTAGAAATCCTGCTTATGTAAACTCTTCCGAACTAGTAGTTAGTTATCTTGCAACTAAAGGAGCTACTGTATTAGGTGAACCTAATGGAAATGGCATTAATTCATATAATAAGAAAAATTCTAAAGGCACTGCTAAATATATCAATGAATGGATCTTATCTGTTGCCAAGCATGATGGAATTATTAGTGATATGGAATGGCTTAATGTACAAAGGTTATTAGATAAAAATAAGAGCCTTGCACCTAGATTAGTTACTGGTAGTGATTGTGGTTTATTTAATTCTGTTCTTCGTTGCTCTAAGTGTGGTGGAAGAATGATATCTAAACAAGGCCATGCATCTGTAAAAACTGGTGAAACCATTAGATATTATGTATGCTCTACAAAGACAAACACCTATGGTAGAGATTGCGATTGCAAAAATATAAGATTAGATAAACTAGAAAATGAAGTGATGAAAGAAATCTTTGAAGTTACTAGCAATAATGGAGATCTAATTAATGCTATTAATAAATATAAACAAGATTTAGAAAATGAAACTTTTAATAAAGTAGATATTAAAACTTTATCCACACAAATTTCAACAAAACAGCTTCAAGTTAAAAATTTAGTGGATAAAATAGGTATAAATCCTAATATCTATGATGTATTAGCAACTAGAATTGAAGAATTAAATAATGAAATTAAATCTTTACAGTTTAAAAAATTTGAAATAGAAAATAGTCAAAGTAATATAAAGGAAGCTCTTAAGAAAATCGATATCTATACTGCTATGTTATTAAATTTTAAAGATCTATTTAATAATGCAGATTATCAAATGAAAAGATTACTTGTAAATTCATTGGTGGATAAAATATCATATGATTCAAAAACAAAGAATACTGAAATTAAGCTGTTTTGTGCTAAAAAAAAAGTCGCTCTTTAATGTATTGAGCGAATGCACCAGCAGTTGCAGCAAAATCTATATTAGTAACCATGTTAACATCAGTTTTAGGGTTAATATTATTTTGCTTCAATGCATATTCAAAAGCCATTTCAGGAACACCACCAGGTCTTCCCCCTATAACATCTTTTCCTTCGATATTTTTCCAATTAAAATCATCATCCTTAGTTCTACCAACTAGGAAAGATCCATCCTTTTGAGTAAGTTGTGCAAAAAGTACTGGATAATCCTCTCTTCCTTGATTGTTAATGTAAATTGTTTGCTCAGGTCCACAAAAACCAATATCTGCTGATTTACTTAAAACTGCTTGCATGGTCTTGTCAGCACCTTGTGCTGTAAGAACCCACTTGCGATATTCCACCAAATATTTATTCCATTAACATTAAATGTTATTTTTTTAAATATCCCTGATATCCAATATTTAGAATTTTTTAAATGTGTATAACAACCGAACTGTCTATCCTTCATCAAATTTCTATAGTTTTAATTACTAAGTGTTAACGCATAATTCCCTTGTTGTGTCATAAATATTCCACTTTCTAATAACTGATTTAAATAAACATCTTCAACTTGCCTTCCAAAATTTTTTTCTGAGTATCTTTCAGCAACTTTACGTGCATTATTAGCCATACGATGGGAATTAATAATGTCTGGTTCCCAATTAATAATTTCTTCTATATATTTATTTTGAAAATTAGTAGTAGCTCTAGCATTAGGATATACCTTTATTCCAAATGATTTTATATTTATAAACTTTTTATATTTATAGTAGAAAAAATAAGTTGTTAGCTACTGTTTATTTAGTATTCTAACAACGTATCTATGTTGCATAGTCACTTGGATATTGCAAATTTAAATATTTTTTCTTTATACCTCTTATAAAGGTATATAAAGATTATAATTACAGCAACAATTAAGCTTCCTATTAACAAATATTTTTTAAATAAACTATGATATCTTCCCCAATTAATTCCAACAAATTTTCCTAATAAAATAAACGTAGTAGTCCATATAAAAGCTCCTATATAAGCATTAACTGCAAATTTCTTATATGACACATCCGTGATACCTGAAAAATAACCTGTAACATGCCTTACACCTGGAATAAAATATGCTATAATCAACAACTTATTACCATATTTTTCAAACCATGTCGATATTTTATCCAATCTATTTTTATCTATATGAATATAATGACCATGCTTTTCGAAAAAAGATACTCCTAATATTTTCCCAATAAAATAAGATAAAGTAATGCCTATACATACGCCAAGTGTAGCAATTAAGATACTAATAGTTAAGCTCATTTTCCCCTCATAAATAACATACCCACAATAGGTCATAAGAGCTTCCCCTGGTAAAGGAAATGCTATCAGTTCTAATATTAAAGCTATTAATAATACAATGTATCCATAATTGTTAAATAATTCTATTACGACCTTCAAAATATTCACCTCACATATAACAAGTATAACCATTAAACTTTCTTTTAATAACTAAAATTATATAATATTAAATTTAGTTATACAATGATTTAAACCCTAATCCTTTTAATAATTTTTAATATAATTTGTCTTGATACTGTTATATATTATCACCTTAAGAGATTAAAATCAGATTAAAAAACACTTAGATTTATATTAAGAATTGATTTTAGTGTAAAAAAATAAAGTGAAAGTATTTTTCACTTCATAATTGTATAAATTGTATTAATTACAATTTATACAATTTAGTACGTAAGCTGGGGGCATATTCCTAAATTCTCTTTTAAAGTCGATGTACCTAAAATATTTTTTTATAAACCCTACCTTCAATAAAGTATATTGAAATGTTATAAATTTTCCATCCTTTTTAAGTATGTTTTTTGTTTTTTTCAATATCTCATCCGAAACCTGCTGTGGTAAACTTGCAAAAGGGAGTCCTGATACTACATAGTCTACACTATCAATTTTATATTTTATTAGGTACTTATCAACATTTTCAGAAGAATCATGTATAATAAATAAATTTTCTTCATGTTTAAACTTATCTTTTAGTAAACTGCAAAACTTTTGATTATATTCAAAAAGCATAATTATTGTATTTTTATCTCTATTTTGTAATAACTTTTCTGTAAATACTCCAGTTCCAGGTCCATACTCGACAATGCATTTAGCCTGTTTAAAATCAATATCTTCCATCATTTTATTTGCAAGATACCTTGAACTTGGTAATATAGCCCCTACAGTTCTTGGTTTCTTTATATACTGTAAAATAAATGATATTTCTTTCTTTCCTCTCATTTCTTCCCCTCCAATTAAGTCCAGTGAAATCTCCCTGCTTTTATACATTATACATCTCAAATATTAAAATTGCATTAAAAAATTCTTAGGTTTACCTTTAAATTTAATATATATTACCAAATTATAAAAAATTTAAGTGAGAATATATAATTCATATTCTCACTTAGATAAAACAAGGTATATGATATGCCTAATATTCATTATACTTTTAACTTTAAACCAACAGTTATTTTTGTGCCCTTACCTTCTTCACTTTCTACATCTATACTCCCTTGATGCATATCAACAATCCATTTTGCAATAGATAGTCCAAGTCCTGTTCCACTTTTTTCTTTAGACCTAGATTTCTCAATCGTGTAAAATCTGTGAAATATGTTTTGAATTTCATCTTTCGGTATTCCAATGCCTGTATCACTGACAGTTAACTTTACAATTTTATCATGTACTTCTGAATTTATATATATTTTTTTTTGCTCTGGTGTAAATTTAATGCTGTTATCAACAAATATCCTTAACATTTGCTTTAACATTTTATAATCTGTAATTATACTTACAGTATCATTTTTGTTGCTTGATATTATGTGATTTGGTGCTATTATTTTACTTTCTTCTACTACCTCATTTACAAGTTCATTAAGCCAAAATTCTTTTTTTTCTATTAATTGAGTACCACTGTCACCTTTTGCAAGAAACAATAACTTTTCAACTAAATTTCCCATATTAGTAGCCTCTAATTTAATTGCATAAATTGATTTTTCCAAAGCTTCTGTATCATTTTTCCCCCATCTATCCAATAAGTTAGCATATCCTTGAATAACTGCAATAGGAGTTCTAAGTTCATGAGATGCATCTGATACGAACTGAACCTGCCTATTAAATGATCCTTGAAGTCTATCTATCATATTGTTAAATGTGTTTACAAGTCTATTAAGTTCATCATCAGAATTATTTCCTTCTATTCTTTCTTTTAGGTTATTAATGCTTATATTTTCAGCTGTCTTAGTTATATAATCAATAGGCTTTAACATTCTCTTACTTACTATATACCCTAATATTAGAGATGCAATCATACCTATAAAATCAGCTATAGCCATAAATACAAATAATATTTCCATAAAATAATATTCATTATCCATATTTTTTACTATTTGAATATATACAATGCCATATTCTTTACTTTCAAATTTAACATTTTTATATAATAAATCTTTTCCTTTTTCCTCTACATGTTTCACATTTTCTACTAAAGGATCTGTTTTATCATAAGGTTCTTTAATTTTATAATTAAAATTTTCTGATGAATTTAATGTTTTTCCATCTTCTTGTATTATCCTTATGTATATATTTTGATTAGAAGGAACATCTAAAAAAATTTCCTTATTTGATAAATCTAACTGCTCTTTTTGTGATGTAATGTTATTTAATATAACAGTTTGTATATCTTCTACTTGTTTATTAGCTTGATTATACAAGTAATACTTTACACCATATAAAATTGAAGCATTTAACAGAAGTAATACTAATGAGAACATAAATGCATATACTATTGTGAGCTTTATAGAAATTTTTGCACTTTTAATAATCTTTAAAACATGCTTAATTATCTTTAATAACATAACCTACACCTCTTATGGTTGTTATAAGTTTATCTTCAAAGTCATCATCAATTTTGCCTCGTAAATATCTTATAAATACATCTACTAAATTTGTATCTCCTACATAATCATAACCCCATACCGCTTAAATTAACTTCTCTCTTGAAAGCACAATATTTTTATTAATTAACAGCATTTCAAGAAGATTATATTCTTTGTTAGTAAGTTGAATTTCCCTGCCAGCTCTCCATACCTCATGTGTTATATTATTCATAACAATATCCTTGACTTTTATTTCATCAAGTTTATTTTTTAATACCTTCTCTCTTGTATGTACCCGTATTCTCGCCAATAATTCTTCTATTGCAAATGGTTTCGTTAAATAATCATTTGCTCCAACATCAAGCCCTAAAACTCTATCAGGCACATCACTCTTAGCAGTTAGCATTATAATAGGTACATTCGAAAATTGCCTAATTCTTCTGCAAACTTCAATTCCATTTAAACTTGGTATCATAATATCAAGAAGAATTAAATCATACTCTTTATTCTCTACTTTTTCCAATCCTTCTCTTCCATCATATGCAGTGTCAACTTCGTATCCTTCATGAACAAGCTCCATTTCAATAAACATTGCCATTTGTTTTTCATCTTCTACTATAAGTATTTTATAATTATCCATAATACTACCTCCATAAGAAAATAGTGAGCTTATAACTCACTATACAATATTAATATATACTATTTTCTTAATCTTCGCCATGACCACGCTTGTCACCATAATATTCTTTAGGCACATGAAAGAAAATAACAAGTCCAAAATGCCATGATTATTTTTCATCAGTCAAGAAAGCAGATTGGTCTCATAGCGAGCCTATTAGGGCAATCTGCTGACGCAGCATGATGGAAAATAGGCTTGGCAGATGGACTTGTTATTTTTTTGATTGTGCCTTATTAGAATTTCCATCATTCAATCTTAATATTACACCATAAAGTTGTGTCATGCGCATAAAATATTATTTACTTTATCTACACTCAAAACAAAAAAATTCGCTATGCTCATGACTTTTTACAATTGTAGATTAATCAATTGTGTATATAGTTGCTTCTTTCAAAGCTTTTTCACTCAGTTCATTTCCTATACCTAGATGTTCAGATACATCAAAATAACCATTTGTAGGCAAAAATTCATATTTGCACAGTTCACGCATAACTGGTTTAAGTGCTCTTGCGTGCAATTCATGGATAAGAAAGTTTGGAATAACTGTTTCAATTTGAACAGAAATATCAGTTCTAATCAATTAGATTTCTACCAAGTAATTTTCTTTGAATCATCTTTAAGTATTTTAACTAACTCATCAATTTCTTTTTGTTCAAGCTTCTTTATAAGTATTGAAGATAATAAATCAGCTGCTTTTCTTTCTAGTTCTTCTATATCATCTGGATAATTAATATGAATATTTATCTTCAAAACTTTCTCCTTTCATAAATCTTAATTAATAAATTCTATGCATTATCTAAAAATTAAATCATTAAGTCTAGCTGTACACTTACACAATAAATTCTTTTTAATTTATACAATAAAATTTATTCGCACATTTGTTCATAGAATATATATAAGTTTAAATCATATTAATAAAACATAAAGAAGCATATTAGTTTTGGTCTTGAATTTGAACATGCTATCTTGAATAAAATTTTTAAAGTTATTATTTAGTATAAACTCTCTTAGGCACTATCAAAAAAATAACAAGTCAGTATGCTAGTGCCTTATTGATAAAGATGAGGTGACAATATGAAAGTAGCAATATATAGTAGAAAATCTAAATTTACTGAAAAAGGTGAAAGTATAGAAAATCAAGTTCAAATGTGTAAGGATTACTTATCAAATCAAAATAGAAATAATGAATCTTATGAGTTTCTAATATATGAAGATGAAGGTTTCTCTGGTGGCAATACTAACAGACCTGAATTTCAGATACTGATGAACGATGTTTCCTTAAAAAAATTTGACATATTAATATGCTATAGGTTAGACCGTATATCAAGAAATGTAGCTGACTTCTCTTCTACCCTTGAAACACTTCAAAGATATAATGTGGATTTCGTAAGTATAAGAGAACAATTTGACACTAGCTCACCAATTGGAAGAGCAATGATATACATAGCTTCAGTATTTGCTCAGCTTGAACGTGAAACTATTGCAGAACGTGTAAGAGATAATATGCTTGAACTTGCAAAGTCAGGCAGATGGCTTGGAGGGACTCCTCCACTTGGCTATAAATCTACCTTGGTAACATTTTATGATCAAAATATGACTGAACGTTTAATGGCTAAATTATCAATTGATGATGAAGAATTAAAAATAGTTAAATTAATATTTGATAAATATTTAGAACTAAAATCCCTGAGTTCTCTTGAATCATACTTATTACAAAATTATTATAAAACAAGAACTGGAGCTGATTTTAGAAAATCATCCTTAAGAGCAATATTAAATAATCCTGCTTATGCAAAATCTAGTGAAGAAATATTTGATTATCTTGGTTCAAAAGGTATGACCTTATGTGGAGAACCTGATAATATTCATGGTTTTCTAACTTATAACAAACTTAAAACTACCTATTCAAAAGATGGTAATCATGGTCGTGAATTTAGAAATACCTCCGATTGGATAGCTGCTGTTAGCAAACATAAAGGAATAATAGATTCTGATGATTGGCTTAAAGTTCAACAAATGTATACAGGAAATAGTGATAAATTCACAGTATCAGCAAGAAGCCATAATGCTTTATTAACTGGAATAATGAAATGTGCAAAATGTGGTTCTCCAATGAGAATAATGCATGGCCCAGTTAGTAAAAAAACTGGAAATAAACTATACTACTATGCTTGCACAATGAAAAAAGACTCTAAAGGAACTAGATGTGATAATCCAAATGGAAAAGTAGATCAAATAGATCCAATTGTTATAAATGCCATAAAGAACCTAGGTAAGACTAAAGAAAACTTTCTAAAAGATCTTATGGATAAGAATAAGCAAACTAGAAAAGCAGTTGTTAAAGATAATTTAGAAAGCAACCTTAATGTACTTATTAAACAAAAGAAAGCTCAAATAGATACTCTTCTTAATAAAGTGTCCTTAGATCCTGATTTAGGAGATTTCATCATTCCTAAGATAAAGGAACTTAAGGAAGAAATAATACAACTTAATAAAGACCTAAATGCTGCTAATAATATAATTGAACAAATAGATATGGAAGAATTAAATTTATCCTTCATAAAATGCCTACTAGAAAGATGCTCTATAATAGATACCTTGACTCACGATGAAATAAAAGAACTAATTAGAGGACTAACAGATAAAGTTACATGGGATGGAAATAATGGAGATTTAAACTTCAATTTCATTGATAGCAAAGATGATAAGGCACAATCAAAAAAATAGAAGCTTTAATACCATTATTGCTTATTTCTTCGCAAGTGAGTTTAGGTGGCTTGACCTGTTTGTAGATCAATCTCAATTCCATTTTCCTCAAAAAAACCTTCACTCATAGCAACATACATTGGTGCATAGAAAACAGAACGAGTTACTTCATTTAAACGTACAGTTACTTTACCTTCATTAGTTTTGGTATTACTACATCCAAACATTGATATAGCTGTTACACTTGAAATTAATAAAGCAGTTAACACTTTTAACTTCTTTCTCATGAAGAAAGCATCTCCTAATAATATTCATGGTGTATAATATGATATTTAATCGAAGATTGTTCTAATATATATGATTAGTACTTAGAAAAAGACTTCTTAACTTTAAGATAAAAAAAAGCAGAAATCTTTAAGACTTCTACTTTTTCTATTAAAACTAATTCTTACCTATTAAATCCTGAATATGCCTCTTCTCCATGTAAAGAGATATCTAATCCTTCTGCTTCTTGATTTGCAGTAACTCTTATATTCATCACAAAACTCATAATCTTAAGTATTACAAAAGTTACAATAGCTGCGTATAATGCAGTAGCACAAGTGGATATTAAATGAGCTTTTAGAAGAGCAAAGTTACCATATATTAATCCATCGGCACCTTCTGGTCTTAAACCCTTTTTTTTGATAAAAAAAACGCTCTCATTTCCAAAAGGTATACCCATCATTAGATATATCTTTCTCTTTAAAATGAAAACGCCATTGTTTTCTACAAATTCTATGAAATTATTTTAAATTACTTTTATAAGTTTATTCGCATAAGTTTTTTATGTCAATCTAAAATGTAATATTTTTTTCATTTTATATTGACATATGCAATATTTTATTACAAATTATCAATTTTCGCTTTATGAATATTACACAAGACATATTAATAAAAATAACAAGTGAGTATGCTAGTATATTTGACTTGTTATTTTATTTCATATGTCTAACTCAACTGTATTAGATAATTTATTCATAACTTTTTTATATAAGTTATTATATTCTTTTGTTATATACATTATAATCCATGAAGAAATTACACATAATATCGTTAACCATATGACTACTATAATAGAAATCTTAGGATAATAAACTAACGTTTGAAAATATTGATAGCAAAAGAAGCTATGTATTAACCACATATTTGTGCTATGCTTACCTAAAAAAGCAAAGAGCTTATCTAATCGTAAGAATCTAACAACATAATCACTTGCAATAATAAATATAGGTGCAAATAAATAATCAAAATCAATAGAATCATTAGTTCTATGTCTAATATACATTATGCCTATATAAATTAATGCATATACAATAATATTATCTAATCTATTATCTCTAAATATCTTCTTTATTTTAGGGAATAAATCAAATTTAGCGAATGTACATCCCATTAAAAAACAAGGTAACCAACCTAGTAAAAATGATATTTCATTGTAAAAAAAGCTTTGTGAAAATTCCGTAAAAATACCATTATTAATAAGTACTGGTAAAATTGTACGTGTCGCCACGCTTATTAGTATAATATTAACTATTGAAATTATTGAACTATTCCTAACTACTTTTATTGTTATTGGAAATGTAATTATAGTTAAAATATACAGTTGAAAAAACCACCATTCTCCATTATATGTACTCTTATATCCAATTAAATTATCAAATAATTCATCAAAATTAAATACTCTGCTACCTATAAAAAAACTAATAGGTATAAAGATTAAAAATATTATCCAGTAATTAATATATAATGCCTTCAATTTCTTAAAAAGAATAGAAATTGTATTTTCTCTATTATCAACAATTTTCTTATATATACCAAAGCCACTTAAAAACAAAAATATTGCTACACAAATTTTCCCAAACTGACCCAGTAAAAGCTCCACATTAGTTCCTAACATAGAAAATAGCGATATATAACTAGATCCAACGTTAATTCTATCTGGAAATGCAAACAAATGATGCATAAACATGAAAACGATAGAAATTCCTTTAACTATAGCCGTATCCTTTTTAGTAAATTCAAATTTTTCCATTATTATTTCTCCTCGTCTTTAAATTATAATTACTCATTTACAATTTTTCTACAATGCATAATTATACTCTAAATATTATGTTTATTATATACTTATTTTTCCCTTATTTGCTCAATATAATAGTACTTCAAATTAAAAATCTCTTGTTTCAACTATATTGAAACAAGAGATTTTTCTAATATTATTCTATAATTTAAACGTATGTACTTTTCATTTTTTGAACTAACTTGTTTAACATCTACTTTCACTTGAGAATTCTTTTCCTGGATTAATATCTAATACAACACGTTCAGGTCCTGCAAGTGCAACTTCATGTTGGCATTTCCATACATCATTTTTAGAAATACCTTCTATTGTTTTTATATCATCTATAGCATCCGGATTATCAAAAATATAGTATCCATAAGCATATAGGATATTTGATACTTCATCGGGATCTAAATCTTTAAAATGGCATTGCAAATCACATAATCCCACTGCTGAAAGTCCTAATGTATCCATTATATACTCATTTTTTTCACCTTCAATTGGGAACAGTCTTACATTTAATATGCCAAACATAGGATCATATTCATCATTTAAAGGATTATTTTCTAGATAATCGTCTCTGCTTATTACTTGCTCTATAATATGAAAATTAATACCTTCACATGGTATTAATTCTACTATAGCATAAAGTGCTTTTTGGAAAAGCTCCATTCTTTTAGTATAATCTAATCCAATAGCCATTAAATCTTTAACTACAACTTTAATTTTACAATTTTCAATTGATTCTCTATCCTTATCATAATTCCATGATTGTTCTAAAGATCTTCTTAATTTTTCACTTTCTGGTTCTTCATCACTTATGCTAATCATTATTGTAACAGGAACACTTACATTTTTATAGTCTAGTATATAATCCATAAATGCAAATGTAATATTTGTATCTTGATCCGATATAATTTTAACATTTCCACAGTATTTCTTAATGTTTTCCAGTAATTTATTTTCTAAAATAATAGGTTGTTTCTTCATATAAAGTTCTACACTGTATGTTTCTGCAAAACCATCAGATACATTTTTTAATTTCTCTTTATATTTCTTCATTATACGTAAACCTTCTTTCTCATTTTGTATAAGGCATAATCAAAAAAATAACAAGTCAATATGCTAGTCTATTTCGTGTGATAAGGAAGCTCGACTCGTATACACTCGCTGAGTAAGTGATTCACACAAAATCATAGATTTTGGTTCTCTACTCATCAGCATGTTCACCTAATAGTGCGCTATGAGGCAAACATACTTCCTCGTCTGACGCAAAATATACATCGCATTTTGGACTTGTTATTTTCTTTCATATGCCTAATTTCTTAATAAATAAAAAAAGCCATCTCAAAATGTTATTCATTTTGAGACAGCTTCGTCTATTAAATATAATTTAATTATAACATAATAATTTCAACTTTAATACTTAAATCATCTTTTATTTCAGGACAAACGCATGAAATTTTATAACTATATAAGTAAAATTATGAGTTGTTTAGATTTCCATAATTTTACTTATATATTCATCTGGTTTGCAATTTATTGAAAATCTCTTTAATTTCAAACTCA
>Ga0302140_10002337_pt1 | contig 24626 bp, 26 predicted proteins | sample I_Bog_E1_1_FD_202095 | JGI IMG/M metagenome (GOLD analysis project Ga0302140, IMG submission 202095) | Peat permafrost microbial communities from Stordalen Mire near Abisko, Sweden - I_Bog_E1_1 | ecosystem: Environmental > Terrestrial > Soil > Wetlands > Peat | place: Sweden: Abisko, Stordalen... | reverse complement strand
TTTTTAATTCCCAGGAAACCCCGCACGACCCGCACCTTCTTCATTTTGGAGTGCGGGGATGAATGGGCAGCAGCGTACCCAGGTACTCCTGTGGTACGCTGTAACCATGAGAATCCGAAGCCTGAACCACAGCCAATATCAGATTGTCTACCACATCGTGTGGGGAACGCGATATCGCAGGAAATACATCAAAGAGTACACCAAGCAAGAGCTTCGTAAATATCTCTACAGCGCCACGAAGAAATACCCCACGCTCTACATACATTCTTTTAATACCAATGAAGATCATGTTCACCTCCAGATTGAGATACCACCGAACCTCTCCATCGCTGCCGTCGTGCAGAGGCTCAAAGCGGAGTCGAGCTTCCACTTGAAAAAGCAGTTCAAATTCATCCGTGAGATGTACCTCGACGGCAGCATCTGGAGCGTGGGGTATTTCGTTTCAACAGTGGGGCTCAACGAAGAGGCAATCAAACGCTATATTGCAAACCAAGGTAAAAAAGACCGAGGTACCACCATGCGCTTCGGATTCTCATGAGACCCGGAGGAAACCCCGTACGCAGCTGTACTCAGCGGAGTGCGGGGAGGAGGTCATTATATATGAACTATTTTATTTAAATTGTTGTAATTAAAACTCCCCGAAATCGCTTTTGTCCATGCTCATGAACGTAGTCTTTTGCTGGTCGAAATAAAGCTTGACCACGCCCGTAGGACCGTTGCGATGCTTTTCGATGAGGATTTCGGCTTCCTGTTTTTTGCCGCCGCCTTCTTCATTAGCTTCGCGGTGGATGAACATGACCACGTCGGCGTCTTGTTCAATCGAACCGGAATCGCGCAGGTCGGAAAGTTTCGGTTTACCGCCGCGGTTTTCAACGGCGCGGGAAAGCTGAGATAGGGCAATGACGGGAATTTCAAGCTCACGGGCGAGATGCTTCAGAGATCGAGAAATTTCAGTCACTTGCTGGACGACATTGTCGCTGTTCCTGCTTTGCGTCGGTACCATAAGCTGGAGATAGTCAACAATGATAAGGCCAAGACCCTTTTCGCTTTTTAGACGGCGGGCGATGGCGCGCATCTTCAGGATATTGTTGGCCGGTTGGTCATCAATGAAAATCGGCGCCCGGGAAAGGGTGTCCATGGCGGTTTTAATGGCATTAAAATCGTTCTCGATAGAAAGGTTTTTGCCGGTGCGTAGTTTCCATGAATCAACTTTCGATTCAGCCGCGAGCATACGGTCAACGAGCTGTTGCGAGCTCATTTCCAGGGAGAAAATACCAACGGGAATGTTATGTTGTGTTGCCACGGTGCGGGCAATATCAAGAGCCAGAGCAGTCTTACCCATAGAAGGCCGGGCGGCGAGGATGATAAGGTCGGACTTTTGGAAACCGGCGAGCTTGTTGTCGAGATCACGGAAGCCAGTCGGTACACCGCGAAGTTCTCCCGACGATTTATGGAGACGATCAAGTCGCTCCCAAGCTTCCATGAGCGTATCTTTGAGCTCGACAAATTTATGGGAGCCGGTAAAATTGGTCACTTCAAAAATGCGCTTCTCAGCTTGATCCAATGTCTCTTCAAGCTCACCGGCTTCGTTCCAGCCAAGTTCAGCGATGTGTTCCGAAGCAGAGATGAGATTACGCATAACGGACTTTCGCTGGATCATTTCAGCATAATATTTGGCATTGCTCGATGAAGGCACGCCGTGGACAAGCTCGGTTAAATAGCTCATACCGCCGATTTGTTCGAGCAATTCTTTTTCTTTCAGCCGCGATGATAGGGAAAGCAGGTCAATGGGGTTGGCCTTCTTATGAAGCTCCATCATAGCGAGCCAAATGAGACGGTGACGGTCAACGTAAAAGACGCTGTCATTGACAATGTCGGTAAGATCATACATCACTTCGGGACGCATCATGATCGAACCGAGGAGAGCTTTTTCGGCTTCGAGACTTTGCGGCGGTACTCGCAGGGTTTGAGTTTTGAAATAAGGAGAGGTTGGGCTCATGACCTCAAGTTTACCATGATAAAGAAAAAATAAAAAAGATATGAGGAAGGGTTCAAATGTTCATAAGTTGTGAACAACTACTTTAAATCCTTCCTCAGTATCTTTGACATAATAGCCGCGAGATTCGATTTCGAGGCGAAGGGCATCGGCTTTTTGGAAATCGCGAGAGAGGCGGGCGGCGAGGCGGGCTTCGGCTAATGCGGTGATTTCTGGAGGAATTTCATTTGCTCTGGGATTTTTTTGTGAACCGTCCGAATTTTCCAGAGTATCAGTCGAATTGATAGGATCGACGATAGGTGAAAGCTCAGCGAGACGCAAGCCGAAGACTTTATCGAAATCGAGAGCAAGAAAACGTTTTTCGGTAGGCGAGAGGGACGGATCTTTGACTACTTTCCAGAGCAAAGCGATGGCCTTAGGCATGTTGAAATCGTCGCTTATGAATATGTCGAAGTCTTCTTTATATTTTTTTATACTTTTTACTTTTTCTTTATTATTTTTATTATATTCATTTTCGTTTGATTCCATTTCCGCCCAGCTGATTGTCTCGTGGCACAACTTAAAAAGGGCGGTTTGGGCGGCGCGGACGGCGTCGAAGGAGAAATTGACTTGGGTGCGATAGTGAGAGGTGAGAAGCCAGTAGCGGAAAGCGATAGGAGAAATATGCTCGGCGGTAAGGTCGGAAAGCTTGAGGAAATTACCTTTCGACTTGGCCATTTTTACATCGTCAACATTCATGAAGCCGCCGTGGATCCAATAGCGGACGAATGGCTTGCCGGTGGCTGACTCCGATTGGGCGATTTCGTTGGTATGATGGGGGAAGATGAGGTCGGTGCCGCCGGTGTGTATATCAATGGTCGGACCGAAAACCTTCATGGACATAGCTGAACACTCTATATGCCAGCCGGGCCGGCCTCTGCCAAAGGGAGCATCCCAGATTGCCGATTTTTCTGTTGATGAAAATTTCCATACCGCGAAATCGCGAGGATTTTCTTTGTCATATTCGTCATTAGCGATGCGTTCATAATTTTGTACGGATTTTCCATCTGATTTTTCTTCCGTATCCATTTTTTTAAATTTCAGATGTGCCAGCTCGCCATAATTTTTTACTTTAGCAACGCTAACGTACACGCCATCTTCAGCAACGTATGCTACGCCCTTTTTTAGAAGTACGGTGATAAGCTCGATCATCGCCTCAATATTGCCACGTGCGCTCAAAATGTGTTGTGGTTTTAGAATATTGAGCGAAGCCATGTCCTGCCAAAAAATCTTCTCGTATGTATCAGTTAAAGCGGCGAGACTGATGCCTTGTTCGACACTTCGACGAATGGTTTTGTCATCAACATCAGTGATATTCATAGCCTGATCCATGATGTAGCCTTTATATTCAAAAACCCGCCGAACAATATCGCTCATGACGAACGTTCGAAGATTACCGATATGTGCACTGTCGTAGACCGTCGGCCCGCAGATGTACATGCTGACGGTTTTTGTCGGCTCGGCAAGTCTATTCGACGTTGCCGGTTTAAATTTTTCTTTTTTGCTACTTAAGGTATTGTGGATGAAAAGGGGAGTCATGATGGAATAGAAAATTGCGACAATTTATACCCACTTCTTATACTTGAAATAGCCGATCATTGCAAGGGTCAAGACGATGAGAATGGCCATAATGATAGTAAAATCGTGTGGCGAGCCGACGATTGGGGTATAAGCAGTATTCATGGAGAAAATACCGGTGACGAGCTCGAGAGGAAATATGATCGAAGCGATAATGGTCAAGGTCTGCATAATTTCATTTTGTTTGGTCGAAAGAAGCGAATCGTTCGTCTCGCGTAAGTCGTTCAGGAGCTCATGGTTGTTGCTAGTAAGCTCATGGATTTTGCCGTACTGTCTGATGATGTCATCAATATAATGATATTTGAAATCTTGACCGAAGAAAGCTTGGGCCGCCGGGCCGAACGCTTCGATCACCTCCTTATGCACCCGACTCGACTGCTTGAGATCGGTCAGCTCGCGGGAGATATTTGATAAGACTTCAACCATACGCCGTTCTTTACTATCGAAAATACCCGCTTCGGCATGCATGAGAGATTGACGGATACTTTCGAGATCATCTTCAACTCGAGCGTAGAGTCGTTTCATCAAATAATAAAAGATGTAACCGGCATGGTCACCAACACCGCTTGCACCGTTACTGACGCCAGCGTTACTACTGACGCTATTTTTTTCTTTTCCTTTGGCAATGATTGAATCGGTTTCAAAAACTTTGGCAAAATTGGCAATAGGCTCGATCGGCCCGCGGTGAGCGGTAATAATGAAATCGCGGCCGATGACGAAGTTGATTTCTTTTTCTTCGATAGTGTAGCGACGAATGTCGTGATGGCGTCGCGGTGTCCGTCTGATGCGCTCCGGTATGCGCAAGACTAAATAAATGTGATCGGGGTAACGCTCAATACGCGGCCGAGAATATTCCGAAAGAATGTCCTCACCGACGAGGGTGTGAATATGATATTTTTGCACAAGATCCAACACCTCTTGCTCAGTCGGCGATTCGAGATCAATCCATGAAAGATTTTTATAGGTGTAGGTGTTCGTCATATTGTTATTATATCATTTTTCCTGTATACTTGGAAAGCTTTATGATCACCGAAACAAATTGGAACAAAATCATCGCTGGTAGTCTCTGTATCATCGCTTTGGTGGCTATCTTTTATGCTGGTCGGAGAAGCGCCGAAAGCGGGCCGTATGCGGCAGTGTCATCATTTACTGATCCGATGACTGACACAAGCCTTGTCACGAATGCCCAATTTGCCCCGTTTTGGAAAGAGTGGCAAATTTTGCAACAAAATTACGTCGCTTCAGGCTCGACCACATCCCAAGACATGATCTATGGAGCTATGGAAGGTTTGGCTCAGTCGGAAGGTGATCCGTATACTGTTTTCTTTCCGCCGCAGGAGAACAATCTTTTCCAGAGCGACATTGCCGGCAATTTCACCGGTGTCGGTATGGAAATTGACATAAAGAATAGTGCTTTGACGGTCATTTCTCCACTCAAAGGCACTCCAGCGGCACAGGCTGGCATTTTGACTGGCGACATCATTTCGGCAATTGATGGAAAAGATACTTCCAATATGACTGTTGATCAGGCTGTGGATTTCATCAGAGGTCCCGCAGGCACCACCGTCAAGTTGACTATTATCCGTGCCGGCGCTTCTGCTCCGATAGTAAAGACCGTAACACGCCAAGTTATCAACATACCAACGATCGCTACGAGTACTATCGGCACGGGTACGTCCGAGATTTATGACATTCAGCTCGATAGTTTTACCGCAGATTCTCCAACTCTGTTCCAGACAGCCCTGCATTCATTTGTCGCTTCTGGCTCGCACAAGCTTATTCTCGACCTGCGCGGCAATCCAGGGGGCTATCTCGACGCGGCATGGGATATGGCGAGCTGGTTTCTACCATCCGGCGAGACCGTGGTGACCGAAGATTTCGGTGGTAAACAGCCAAAACAAGTCTATCAGAGCAAAGGCGACAATATTTTCAACAGCAATCTGCAAATGATCATCCTCGTTGATGGTGGTTCGGCTTCAGCCGCGGAGATTCTTTCGGCCGCTTTGCATGACCACGGTGTTGCCACCCTTGTCGGCGAAAAGACTTTTGGGAAAGGTTCCGTCCAAGAGCTCATTCCTATCACCAACAATACCTCGCTCAAAGTCACCGTGGCTCGCTGGCTGACGCCTAATGGTCACAACTTGTCGCATGACGGTATTGATCCGGATTATGTTGTGCCGATTACCGCGGCGCAAGTAGTGGCTGGGGTAGATCCGCAAATGGCCAAAGCTGTGTCGCTTTTACAGGCAAAGCCATAAGGAAAGATATCCTTGAATTCTGACATAAACATGCTTTTTCGGACACGGATATTTTTCTGCTGAAAAATTCCTAGTGCTCGCTCCGTCGAGCTCGCAATGTCCTCAAAATCATATTTATGTCAGAATTCAAGGATGCCATAGATTTAGGGTTTTGCATGAAGAAGTGAAATACGGTTTTGACCACTATATTAAAAATCATCTAACAACCATAAAAACCATGAAAGTCATACTATTGAAAGACGTTGCAAATGTTGGCAAGAGATATGAGACGAAAGATATTGCCGATGGACATGCGCTTAATTTTCTCATTCCAAAAGGCTTGGCTGTGGTTGCGACACTCGATGTGGTGAAGAAGATTGAGTTCGAGAAAGCTCGCGAGGAAGGAGAGCGGAAGGTCCAGGAAGAACTCCTTTTGGAAAACCTAAAAAATCTCGACGGCATCACCGTGACCATGACCGAAAAAGCCAATAAGAAAGGCAATCTCTTTGCCGGTATTCATAAAGCTGAAATCATTCCGGCAATCAAAGAGCAAACACAACTTGATATTCCTGCCGACTATATCATTCTCGACAAGCCGATCAAAGAAGTAGGAGAGCATGTCATTGAAGTTAAGATTAAAGAAAAAAGCGCAAAGTTTACATTGAAGATTGAGGCGAAGTAGTACCATCTCTAATTAATGCGTAAGTAGGTCTGATGTTAGGGATTTAATGCTATCGGGATTAGTTCTTGAGGACGATAGAAGTACTGCATGTGTTTTTTCATCATTGAAGTGTAGCAAAAATGGCATGTAAAAGAAATTTGTTAGTTAGAGATGCTTATAAGTAGAATAAGTAGTGACTAGAAAAACATAATATTTATACTTCTGAGGACATTGCGAGCTCGACGGAGCGAGTACTAGGAATTTTTCAGCAGAAAAATATCCGTGTCCGAAGAAGTATAAATATTATGTTTTTCTAATATCTACTTACGCCGTCACCACATGCACAATCTTCTTCCTCGTAATCGAATTATCAAAATGGATCTTTCTCTTGGTGCTGAACTTGACGATGCCGTCTGCGAGAGCAAAAAGGGTATGATCTTTGCCCATGCCGATGTTGTGTCCGGGAAGGACGTCAGTGCCGCGCTGGCGCACAATAATAGCGCCGGTGCGAGCCTGCTCGCCGTCATTGACCTTGACGCCGAGGTATTTCGGGTTCGAGTCGCGGCCGTTTTGGGTTGATCCGCCAGATTTTTTGGTTGCCATAGTGAATACAGCATAGCAGAAAGACGAAAAATAGGCAAATCCGACGGGTCGGCCAAGTGACTTTTTCTTGTTTTCCTTCAATTCTTGTCAATCGGCCATTTTCGTAGACCACATTTTCAGGCATTTTTCAAGGAAAAAAAAGCTTAAATAAGCCCCTATTGAGCCATTTAATAAGTCAATAAAAATAGCCCTATTTCGACGATAAGGTATTGACAAAACATTTTATAAATGCTAGCATATAGGGCACAAGTGAGGTACTCCGTTACCTCATTTTTCATTGATTACATTCATTCTGAATATTCAGAACCGTTCTCTAATACTTAAAAACTATGACAAAAGGACTTATCAGTGCCGCAATTATGATTGCTTCGATATACGGCCCCGCACAATCCCATACGAGTACGAGTGCCGTTACGCTTGCAGATAATTCAATAGTTTTAACAAATTCAGCCATCACCATAACGCCGTCGGATATGGTTGGTATTGATGCTGCTATTGATGCCGCTTCGACGTCAGCGTTGATTGCTTCGAGCACAGCGAACATGGCCTCCGGCACGCCTGAGGTCGTCATTTCGACATCAACACAATTCACCGACAATACCGGCGTCATGGCTTATGTCAAGAAAACCTACGCCAACGAGCCGATTCTTATTGACATTGCTCGTTGCGAATCATCTTTTCGTCAATATGATGGAACGACCGGCGGCATTCTTCATGGCAAAGCTGACGCTGATGATATCGGCGTCATGCAAATCAATGAAAAATACCAACTCGATAAAGCCTTGAGCGCAGGCTATGACATTGATACTGTGGAAGGGAATGTGGCTTATGCCCAATACCTCTTCGACAATCAAGGTGCCGCTCCATGGAAAGCTTCTGAGAGTTGTTGGAGCGTGGCGTACGATAATTCGCAGAGTGCGCAGATGGTTGCTCTTGCAGATAAGTAAAATATAGAAAGAAAAAGTAGTGAAAAGATAAAATAGAAATACAAAAAGACCCGCTTTGGCGGGTCTTTTTGTCATAGTTAAATCACACTGTGTTGGGAGATAGATGACGATAATATAATATAAGGCGGAATCTTGATCCGGCCGGAGCCGGGCACTTGTTGGCAGTTTTCTTTTACTAGATTGTCGTACAACGCGAACTTATGCGACATCAAACGAGCTATATAAATGGGGAAGGGCTCTAAGCTAATCCTAGCTAGATTATAGGTACGTCGCACAATATACCTTTTTAGATGCTCTATGCAATATAGCCATCTTCTACAATAGGTTAAGGCGATAAACTATTGCGTCGCTGGCGGTGTTGGATATTGGTTCGGTAGATTGGTTTCGGCGTTCGGCAGACGGTTGGCGTTGATGTTCTCGATGTCAGCGATGGATGGATTCCAAATATCATTGACGAAAAGATTGTAGAAATAGTCGGCTGGTGTTTGGAGATAATTGCCCCAGACGTACGTCACACCACCCCAGGCATAGGAGAAATTGTCCTTGGTGGTCGGTGATTGTATCGTCTGACGTAGGCTGAAGCCGTAATAGCTCAATATAAGAAGAGCGACGACGATAATGATGACGATCATAATGATGCCGCGGTCGTCGCGATTTCCCTGTTGAATATCATTTTTTTGAAGATTATATATGTTCATAAAAAATAAATAAAAATTATTTCAATTAAAATCTCATCAAAATTATAACATATTATACGCAAGCAACAGTCGGCGTAATGTTTCATCTTTACCCAAAATGCCGGCCATGATAAAGGGGTCCGGAGATTTTTCTTTACCTGACAGGGAATAGCGCATAGGCCACAAGACGTTCCCCTTCCCCATTTTTTCGGCGTACGGCCAAATGGCGGCTTTGATGGTCTCGGCGGTGAAATTCGTCGATAATTGACCAAGCGCATCAATAATAAATTTCAAATGAGTTTTTGTCTGGGAAATATCCTTCTCGTCACGCCACATGAGCGATTCTTTTTTATATGGAAGATTTGGGACATTGGGTTGAATTGAACTGTCCGAAAATACCCGACCATCAATAAAAGACAACTCCCCTTCTGGCGCGAAAAGTGACGGGATTTCATTAAAAACATGGATTTTCTCGCGGATAAGCGGAAGCAGACGCGGAAGCATATCTTTGCTATTTGACGGAAAATCTTTTGGCAAAAATTCTTCTGCTTTAACAATAAATTCCTCATCTGAAAGTTTCGCCAAATGTTGTTTGTTCATCCATAGCAATTTTTCTTCATTAAAGACTGCACCGGCCTTTTGGATTTTCTCGAGACTAAATAATTTAATAAGCTCGTCGCGACTCATTACTTCGACATCACTGCCCGGATTCCAGCCGATAAGAGCCAGAAAATTGACCATCGCTTCCGGCAAAAAGCCCTCGGCACGATATTCGAGAATATCCTTTGCACCATCTCTCTTGCCGAGCTTTTTTGTTCGATCATCGCGGAGGATTGGTGGCAAAGTGACGAAAGCCGGCGGCGTCATGTCGAGCGCTTGATAGAGACTCAAAAATCGCGGCGTGCTCGAGACGAATTCATCACCGCGAAGGATATGCGTCACACCCATATAATGGTCGTCAATAATATGGGCGAAATTGTATGTCGGATAGCCGTCATCCTTTATCAAAATAAAATCATCGAGAGCTTCTTCGCCAGCTTCGAGGTCACCGCGGACGATGTCGTGCCAATGAAAGCGTTTGATCTCGGGCACCTTGAAGCGAAGCGGCTGTTTTCTGTCCCAGACGGCCGGGTGCTCAGCTGAAGCATCGAGAGCCACTTGTGGCCGATGATTGCGATAAAGAAACGGTCGTTTCTCGGCATCGGCCTGTTTGCGAAAATTCTCGAGCTCCACCTTGCTGTAGGGATCTGGGTAAGCCAGGCCTTTGGCAATGAGCTTGTGAGCGTAGTCGCGGTATGTCTCAAGCCGCTCCGATTGTATGCACGAGTGACAAGGGCCAAAAGGACCCGGTTTGTCAGGACCGTAGTCCCATTCAAGGCCGAGCCATTTGAGCGATTCTTGGATATGCTCAATGGAGCCCACCACTTCCCTTTCTTTATCGGTATCTTCGATGCGTAAGATAAACGTGCCGTTATTTTTCCTCGCCCACAACCACGCAAAAAGCGCTGTCCGAACACCGCCAATATGCATAAAGCCTGTCGGCGATGGGGCAAAACGGGTGATGATTTTCTTAGGATTTTCTGGCGTATTCATGACATTAATATAACATAAAAGCGCCTTTTTGAGGCGCCTTGATGTTTTTGAATATGTTAAGCCGATTAACCCTTTGTCTCCGGAATATTGGCGCTTGCGTGGAAAATCTTCATGATGGCATTGCCATTTGCGTCGGTGATAGGCTGGTCAACGCTCGCATTGAAGATGCCGGTGCCTGCGGTGTCGGCGTAGAGAGCCGCATAGTAGGTGCCGCCGTCAACCATTGACTTCGATAGGTTGATTTGACCGGGATTGATGCCTGCAGGAAAGGCCTTTGAGCCGATGACAGCGCCGGGTGTACCATTATTGTCAGCTTGGATAACGACAAAACCTGGTGCTGCAAGCTGGACTGAAGAGACGTAGACAATGTTGCCGGGGAATTGATCGGCGATGACGATGCCGTTGTTCGAAGCGACAGTCGAAGCCGCAGGCGTAGTCGTGGTGACGGGAGCGGTATTCGATGAATTACCATTGCCCTTCATAAGATAGTAACCGAGGATGACGATAATGATAACGATGATGACACCGATGATCCATGCCCATGCTTTGCTACCACTTGTTGATTGTTCTGGGTTCATATATTTATTTTATACAAAAAATTATATTAATTAATAAATTTCCAAGTTTTCGACGTGATAATAATTTGGTTTGTAAGATACCTCACCAGTATACCATAAGACGATGTCAACGGTAATCGCTTACTTGCAGTTGCAGTTACTTGCAGTCCGTCTTTCTTTTTTCCTATGTCCTTTTATGTTAGCCCCCCGTTGCTGTCTATCTTCTTTATGCACTTTTTAGCTAAAATATGGCTTAAAATCGTCAGCCGAGCGTGTTTAACGCCCCCCCACATATCGTCCCTATATTATTCGTGCTCCAGAGCTATTTCCAGCAAAACCTGGGCAATTTCCTTCGCCGCATCTGGCCGAGCCCAGCTTTGAGCCCCTTTTTGCATCTTTTCACGCAGAGCCGGATCGCCCATGATCCGGTCTATTTCTGACACAATAATATGCGGTGTCAAGTTGTGCTCCTCAATGACGGTGCAGGCGCCGGAACGAGCGTAGGCGAAGGCGTTCTCGGTTTGATCATGGCTCACGGCGGTGTTGATAGGAATAATGATGGACGGCTTACCCCATGCGGCAATCTCAGAAATGCCGCCGGCACCTGCCCGAGAGATGATGACATCCGCCGCCCCGGCCGCCATGCGCATAGCCAGGTCGTCGAAGTATTCCACAGGCTTGTAGCGGGCGGCATTCTCATTGCCTTTGAGCAGGCTCGTCATGATGGTCGAGACATCGGTAAAGTTGGCTCGGCCGGTTTGGTGGATGATTGCGTATCTTTTGATGAGTTCGGGGATGGCGTCAATCATGACATCGTTGATGATTTTTGCACCTTGCGAACCGCCGATGATCATGATGATGGGAACGGGAACGTTCGTGCCTGTTTGGCCAGCTTGGCCTGCCACCGTGCCAATTTGCTCCTCGCCAAGCTTCCAATAATCCCGCGCACCAGCCGAGCGTGCATAAGCGATTTCTTTGCGGACGGGGTTGCCGGTATAGGCGATTTTGCTTTTTTCGACCACGTCTTTTTCTTTTTCTTTTACAAAGGCTTTCTTTCCTAACGCCTTTTCATACATTTCCCCTGCTTCCGGATACGCCACGGCGATACGCCGGGCAAACTTCCCTGCCCACATATTGACGCGGCCCGGTTTGCTGTCGGACTCGTGGATGACCACGGGAATAGCGAGGAGTCGCGCCGCTACAAGCGCCGGAAAGCTGGCATAGCCGCCTTTGCCGAAGACGACGTCGGGATAAATGCGGAACATTGACAGGGTGGCCGAAGCGATGCCGGTTGCCGTTTTGAACAGATCGAAGAAATTGAGGAGGGAAAAATATCGCCGCATCTTGCCTGCCGGCACGCTGACGAACTCGATGTCATTGTCGAAAAGGGCACGCGGATTGTATTTCGTCGGCGCCATATAATAGAGCTCGGGCTGGAGGATTTTCTTGTCCTTGGCCACCTCGCGCACCTCTTCCGCCACCGCAATAATCGGATAAAAATGCCCGCCTGTGCCGCCGCCGGTGAATAGGATTTTCATGGAAGTATTATAACACGGGTTCCGGCAAACATAACATATGTATTAACTGTTATGTAATATCAAAAAGTGCTGATAAAGATAACTTACTAGCCATGTGATCAATACTCCAGCTGTTGTCCAGATTGGTCCAATATAAATTATCCACTCTCGAAACAAACCTATTGGAAATGCAGAGAACTGTTCTCCTTTTCCAGTAATGTACAATCTTTTTTCATCTTTTCCATTTCCGTAACGTAGAAAATCGTAGTTTTTAAGCATACAATTTACTAAAATAGCATTAACATATTTTAATTTCTCGGCATGATGCGGAAATTTTTTAGGGTCAACATATTCATTTTCACTCCTTCGCACTTTCCAATATTCCAGGAAAAAATAAAGAATAAATTGCTCTTTAAGAATGTAAGAAGCAATCATATATTTACTTGTGTTTATATGAGCATCAACAATAGAGGCATGCCATTCGCCATTTGATTTCAATATATCTCCAATTAGCGGGTCAATTGCCTTATCCCTTGATGCCAAGGTTTTCTGATTTTTGTTGAAAAATCGCACCAAAAACCACATTCGTAATATTTCTTTCATGTGTTCTATCCTACCACATTATGGTTCCCTAAATTATCCTAACGCACGATAGCAGTACAAAATCCAATAAGAACAGCAGATACAAAAAGTAAAATAAAATAGGTAATCAAGATTCTGACTGTCTCATTTTTTATCTTTATCTTTCGCTTTAGACCATGATAGAAATATCCGGCTATAATAGCAATGACAAGAACAGTAAATTCATCAATTACAGATCTATTAAAAGTCTGACCGAAATAATCCACTGATACAAAAACTATAAACCCTCCTAATCCTCTACTCATCCAAGTAGGTAGAGACAAAAAAGTCGTTTTATTATTTTTAGGTGTCTTGGGAGATTCAACAGTTGGTTGTGTAGTTTCCATAAATTATTTTTTATATTCTGTTATTATAACACATTTCTACCCCCTCTTCCACTTCGACACATTCGCAATAATCCCCACCGCGGCGAGGATGATGATGAGCGCAGTGCCGCCGTGGCTGACGAAAAGGAGCGGCTTGCCGGTGAGCGGGATGAGGCCGAGCATAGCGGAAATGTTGACGAAGGATTCGATGATGACGAGCATGCCGATGCCGAGAGTGGTGAGGCGAGCGAAGCTGTCGGGGGCGCGGGTGGCGATTTTGAAGGAACGGAACACGAACAGGAGAAAAAGAAAAATGAGCACGAGCGAGCCGACGAAGCCGAACTCTTCCGCTTCCACGGCGAAAATCGAGTCACCGGTCGGCTCCGGCAGATAACCGAATTTCTGGATGCTTTGGCCGTAGCCGCGGCCGGTGATGCCGCCGGAGCCGATGGCGATGAGCGACTGTTGGATCTGATAGCCGGAGCCGAGCGGATCGGCGGCGGGATTGAGATAGGTCATGATGCGCTGGCGGGCATACGGCCGGACGTAGGCCACGATGCCGACGGCAAGGAGTGCCACGAGCACAAGCATGAGCAGATGTGTCCAGCGGGCGCCAGCGGCTACCAACATGCCGAGGCCGGTGACGATGATGACGATGAGGGTAAAGGTGTCAGATTGGGCGAGAAGCAAGCCGCCGAGGATGGTGACGAGAACGAGAAATGGCAAAATGCCACGCTTGAATGTGGCCGCGCCGTCTTTGACATGCGCCAGCCATGCGGCAAAATAAATGATGAAGGCGATCTTGAGAAATTCTGACGGCTGAAAAGTGATGAAGCGCAAGTTGATCCACCTCCCTGCCCCGCCGGAAACAAGGGTCAAGCTGTGGATAAATAAGAGACAGTTGATGAGGATGGCGACGACAAGCACCGCCAAGGCATATTTTCTCCAAAACTTATACGGTATGCGCGAAACGATATAAAAAGCGATGAGACCTAAGACGAGACTGGCAAACTGGGTCAACGTTACCGAGCCAAAAAGCGCCCCACCAGTAGCGAGTAGCCCCAGTGACGCCGATGAGAAAATGAAAAATCCGCCGACCGCCAGCGCTATGACCGAGAACAGGAATAGTTTGTCAATTTTGGCTTTCTTCACTTTGTTCTATTGCTGTTTCTTCTTCTGTTTGACCTGCCGTCTCTTCCGCTTTCAAATCCACTATTGTTTCGCCGTCGCTTTCCTTTTCGGCTTGTCCGGCTTCTTCTGCCGCGGCCGCTTTGAAAGCGGCTATGTTTTTCTTAACATTTTCATAATCAGGTAAGTCGGTGATAGCGGAAACACCGAGATGGGCGAGTAAATCCATGGTCGGTTTATAGAGAAACGAGCGGCGGTCGGTCGGATTTTCGACCTTTTCCACCAAGCCGCGAATGAGCAGGTTGCGCAGGATAAACTGCGAATTAACCCCGCGAATGTAGTCAATTTCCGCACGGGTAATCGGCCCTTGATAGAGAACAATGGAAATAGTCTCAAGTCCAGCCTTACCGAGGTCGCGGACAAGCTCTTCTTTGGTTAATTTCTCGATAAGCGGCGACATCTCGCGCGCAGTGCCGAGAGAAACCGTGTCATCAAGCTCGAGAAGGGTGAGACCGCGCCTCTGATTTTTTAAATCATTTTTCAGCACCACAATCGCCTCGCGGATTTCCGCTTCACTTTTTGCAAAAATTTCCGCCAACTTTTTGACCGAAACAGGTTCGGCTTTCCAAAAAAGCACTGATTCTATTTGAGCATCCAAATTCATGGCTTGATTATAACATAAATGACCATCCCCCTTTTTTTTCTAGGCACTTTTTCTAAATGATAATAGAATGCTCTTTACTGACGAAAGTTAGCCGTATTTTTGATAAAAAATTCGTCTCATTCTTATTTAGAAAAAGTGCCTAGGAAAGAGGTACCGAGATAGGGGGCGTGCGAGACAAAATTGCTTACCCATATTGCGGCACACCTGTCGTCTCAGTCTCCATGTTGATGTCGTCGCCCGGCTGCTCTTGGGTTACCCTAATGATGCCTTGTTTGACGAGCTCGAGCATGGCCAAGAAACTGACGATGATATTGACTTTGTTTTCGTGGACGTTTGTCCCACCAGCGTTTGTACCATTTTTCGAATTATTTTTAGCAAACTCTCGAAAGCTCATTTTGAGACTTTTCGTCACTCGCTCGGTCAAATGTACGATCATTTCTTCGAGACTGATGACTTTTTGCACAACTGCTTTCGGCAAAAGTTCCTTTTTCGGCAAAGCGCGGATGAGGTTGCCGATGGCGGCGACGATGGAACCGATAGTCATAGACGGATCGGGAGAAAAAATGGGCACCAACGATCGTACACCTGAGCTCGATCGTAAACCCGATTGCGACGGCTGGAAAATCATTTCTTTACCGAACAAAGCCCGCACGCCAACGCTCGCCTGCTTGATTTCCTTGTATATCTTCAGCCGCGTTTCGAGGTCGTGCATGCTTTGTTCTTCTTCAGTCGTCAGGTCAAGCGCGGGCAGAAGCGATTTTGACTTGATAAGAAGCAGAGTCGAAGCAATAAGAATAAAATTGGCGCTGTCGGCGAGAGGAAAATGTCCGTAACCTCCAGAGCCGTTGTCAAAAGCCCGGATATGCTCGATGAAATCGTCAGTCACTTTGGCCAAAGCAATGTCGTTGACAAAAAGTTTGCGCTTCTCGATCAACGTCAGAAGGAGGTCAAGCGGTCCTTCGAAATGTTCTTGTTTGACGATGAATGACATGGGTTTATTATAGCAAAATTTTCCGGCAAAAAAGCAGAGAGAGTAGAAAAAATAAAAAAAGAAAGCACCGGAGCCGCTGATAATCATCAACAGTCTCCGGTGCCGGAGGAACATCGCGGCAATAAATGGACATAAATCACCGTAACATTCCTCTCGATTCTATTACTTTGAAAGAAGATTGTCAATCCTGTTGATGTCCCGAGGAAAGAGAGTCGCTTCCTTGACGTTATCGAGGCCGAGAAGCTTGGCAGTGAAGCGCTCGAGGCCGAAGCCGAGGCCACCGTGCGGCGGCATGCCGTATTTGAAGGCTTGGAGATAAAAGCGGAATTTTTCAGGGTCAAGACCTTTTTTCACAAGCGAGGCCAGGAGTTTGTCGTAGTCATGAATGCGCTGAGCAAGCGTGGTGATCTCCACCCCACGGAAAAGCAGGTCGCCGCCTTTGGCATAGCCGGGATCGGCTTCGTCCTCGTAGGTGTAGAACGGTCTTTTACTGATAGGAAAATGGGTAATGAAAATAAAATCTGAATCGAGTTTCGCCGCGGCGTATTCACAAAGCCAGCGTTCGTGCTGTGGTTCGAGGTCTGGCTCGCTTGAGCAATCCTGGCCATATTCTTTTTTAATGATTGCCTGGGCTTCGCGAAGCTTCATGGAAGGAATGATTTTCGGCACTTTTGGAATGCCGGCGACTGTACCCACTTTCGCGCCGTTTCCACCAGTCGCTGATTCGGCGGAAGCAAAAAGAGCAAACTCCGCCGAGCACTTTTCCTCCAGCCGCTTCATAATATGCGCTAAAAATCGTGTCTCCATTTCCATAACATCAGTGTGATCTTTAATGAATGCCATTTCGATATCGAGACTGGTGTATTCGTTGATATGGCGAGTGGTGCTGTGCTTTTCGGCGCGATAGACGTTCCCTGTGGCATAGACGCGCTCGAAAACACCGGCCATAATTTGTTTGTAGAGCTGTGGACTCTGGCCGAGGTGAGCTTTGTGACCGAAATATTCCACGTCGAAAGAGTTTGCCCCGCCTTCGGCATCTTCGCCGATGAGTTTCGGCGATTGGAATTCGGTGAAGCCTTGTGAGTCGAGAAATTCTCGGAAAGCGCCGATGATTGTCGCCTGGACTTTGAAAATAGCACGGCTTCTGTCGGAGCGGAGTGTTAGCGGCAAGTGGTCGAGATACGTGTCCATGTTGAGCGGCGCGTTTTTCTCAAAGGGCAATTCCTTCGCCGCGGCAAGAACGCGGATATCGGTGATCTCGATTTCGAGGGCACCATTTGAATCATCCTTATTCTTACTGATCATTTTTTCAGGCCGGCCATTGACTTTGCCTTTGACTTCGATGACCCATTCGGCGCGGAGGGTCTGAGCTGTGGCATGGGCCTCGGCGTGGTTCGGCAAAGCCACCATTTGTACCTTTACCGCCTGACCGTTCTCCACATCGCGCATGTCAATGAAAATAAGCTTGCCGTGGTCGCGACGGCCATCTACCCAGCCCTGGACGGTCACTTCTTTGCCGATATGGGCAGGCAAGTCTTTTATATAGGTGCGTGCATGCACATTTTTAGTTTTTGTAGCGATTTCTTTTTCCATGACACTATACTACCACATTTTCGAGCTTTGTCAGGCGTTTGTCGTGTTTATAGAGTGTACGGCGATGTTCGATGATTTCGTCGGTAATGAGGGTGATTTTCATTTCAAGCGGTGCAACCTCTTCACGGACTATAGATCGAACTTTCTCTTCAGTAGGAAATGAAGAGCAGTACTCGGTAATCACTTTCATTTTATCCTCGAAAAATTCTTTGAGTGCGTCAAGATGATGATCTTGTTCTTCCTTAAAAGTTTTTTCGGCACGATCAATAATAGCTTCGATTTTTTGGTCAGTAATTTTGCTTATGCGATCAACTGTCGTATTGATTGACACATCTATGTAATTTGAAATTGTTGGATCTATTGTCATGGCTTTTTAATAAAAGATTTGAAGTTAATTAATAATACCATGAGCTTAGCAAAAAGCGATGAAATTCCCGTAAAGAAAAGTTAAAATTTTGATAAAATCCAACGTTCAACAACAGAAATCAGCTCGATGCAAATTTTCTAGAGTACGCCGACGGCTTTTTTTGCTTCGATGAGCTTTTTTTGTGCTTTTTCTTGAGCTCTTTTCGCACCTTCAGCGAGAATATTTTCCACTTCCGGCATATTTTGAGCAATTGTCGCTCGTCTTTCACGCATAGGCTTTATGAATACATCAATATCCTCGATAAGAGCTTCCTTGAGAGCTTTGTATTTACCTTTATTCGCATCATAGAGCGGCTTGAGCTGGCTTTCTGTTTTGAAAAGTTTGTGGATAGCATAGACGTTCGCAGGAATGCCGGAACTACCGCCTACCGTACTTTCACCACCGCCAGAATCGGTGACGATACTCATGACAGCTTTAACAATCTCCCCACGACTGGCAAAAAGCGGGATGGTATTGCCGTAACTTTTGCTCATTTTGCGGCCATCAGTGCCGGGCACAATGGCGACGTCTTTCATGATGAGCGGCTCGGGTAATTTAAAAGTTTCCGTTTTAAAAATATGGTTGAATTTCTCGGCGATATTGCGAGCATATTCGATATGCTGTTTCTGATCTTGGCCGACCGGCACGACATCGGTATCATAAAGAAGAATGTCCGCGGCCATGAGCACGGGATAGTTGAAAGTGCCGACGTTGATTTCTTTATCCTTAGCTTCGGCATCTTTGTAAGCATGAGCGCGCATGAGGTACGGCATGGTGACAATAGTGTCGAAAATCCACGTGAGCTCGGTGTGGGCTGAAACATCGCTTTGTTTGAAAATGACGGATTTGGTCGGGTCAAGACCGATAGCAAGATAATCGAGAGCGAGATCGAGGGTAAGCTGGCGCATTTCCGCGGCGTTCTGAATAAAGTTCAAGCCGTGATAGTCTGCAATCATGAAAAGGCAAGAATAGCCATCGTCAGCGTTTCCGCCCGCATTCTGCAAATCCACGAATTGCTTCATGGCGCCGAAATAATTGCCGATATGTGGTCGACCGGTCGGTTTGACACCGGAAAGTAAAATTTTTTTATCTGTGGAATTGGACATAAAGTTAATGATAGCAGATATTTATATAAATAAAAATGGGGTTTTGATTCAGTTTCTGCTGGTTTTGGTCTCTCCTATTTTGGTACTTTTTCTATGAGAATGAAAACGAAAATGTATCAAAAATATGGCTAACTTTCGTCAACATAAAGCTTCTTATTCTCATTTAGAAAAAGTGCTTAGAATTGAGGAGTATACCCCGTCCATTAAGATAAATAATTAGATAAGTAATAAGTCGCAAACCTCTAAATCCCCTCTTTTTTCAACTCATCCACCAGCCTCTGAGCATTCTTGCTTAACTTTCGCGGCATTTCCACGTGAGTGACGATGAGTAAATCGCCTCGCTTGGCATGCGAAGCGCCCGTAAAGATACCTTGGGTCTCATATGGTACGCCTTTGCCGCGAACCCGTAGTATTTCACCGTGTGAAGTGCCAGCGGGGATTTTCAGCTCGATTTTACCATCGAGGGTCTCGACATCCATGGTGTCGCCGGCAAGTGCGGTGGTCAACTTGACCGGCAATTCCATGACGAGATTGAAACCTTCTTTTCTGAAAGTCGGATGATCCTTGACCCAAACGCGAACGATGAGGTCGCCGGGTCCGCCATCACGGTCAGTGCCTTTTTCCGGAGAATCTTGACCTTTACCTGCCACTCGCAAGCCCTGGCCGCTTTCGATACCCGGCGGAATGGTGACGGTGAGCTTCTGAGTTGTGCCATCAATGTTGAGGTTGAGTTCGCGCTCGACGCCGAAGATAGCATCGCGAAACGGCAGTTCGACATCAACAGTGACATTGGCGCCTTTACGCGGTCGGCGGGATCGACCACCTCTCGTACCGCTAGATCCGCCCATTCCACCGCCAAAAAATTCACCGAAGATATCGCCAAGGTCGAATTCAAATGACTGGCCGTTCTGCGAGCCAAAGCCTTGACCGCCAAAACCCTGGCCGCCTGCGCCGTATTGCCGGGTGAATTGGGAAAAATCAAAACCGCCGAAGCCTTGACCTTGGCCTGCTTGGCCACCGAAGCCTCCTGCACCGGCACCGTAGCCGCCGGCGCCATTGAAGCCCGCTCCGCCCGGCCCCGCTGAGCCGAAGGTGTCGTATTGCTTGCGCTTTTCCGGATTTGACAAAATCGAATAAGCTTCGCTTGCCGCTTTGAATTTATCGCTCGCCGTCGCGTCGCCCTTGTTCTTGTCGGGATGGTATTTATGCGCCGCCGTACGGAAAGCTTTTTTTATGTCATCGGGCGTTGCATTTTTGTCCACGCCGAGAGTTTTGTAGTAGTCTTTTCCCATGTTTTTATTATCAGTGCTATGTACGCTATTATGCCAATAAATTAGTGACAAGCGCAACCATATCATTTTTATCTTTTGGCTTGCTTTCAGCAATAAGTAATGCCAGTGCCGCCGAAAGTCTGATATATAGTTTTCAATATGCCCTTGAATGACCCGTCACGTTCGGAAGAAAAAAGATCGCTCGCATCGCCTTTGTCAATGAGATTAGCTTTGAGCATGTCTACCTCATTGCGTACAAGTTCATATTCGAATCTCCGCTTCTCGTGTGCCGTGCTTCTGAATAGTTTCAATTCGCCATTGTCGAATTTTTTAAGAAAGAGCCATGAGTTCGCATAATCGCGAATGACCGACAAGATGCCCCCGACTTCCGCGGTGTCCAGCTGACGCTTTTCCAGAACGCGTTGAATGAAGCCGACTTTATCGGCTAAGTCCATGATTATTCTATCGGGAAGTTTCTTGATTCTTTCTGTGTTGATCACAACGCCTTTCATCAGATACTGGCGCAGGGTTCGAGTGGCCCAGATGCGGAAGTGCGTCGCTTGCTTCGAGTTGACCCTATATCCAACGGCGATAATAACATCAAGATTGTAGAATTCTATAGAGCGCTTCACGTAACGATTCCCTTCCATTTGAACTGTTTCCATTTTGGAAACAGTTGCCCTCTCTGATAATTCATCAGTTTTGAAAATATTCTTTATATGCTTGGAAATAGCCGCTTTTTGGACATTGAAAAGATTGGCAATTTGATCGAGCGATGCCCAGATAGTTTCTTTTTCCGTATCAGCACGAAGCTCAACCCGTCCGTTTCGACCGGAATATATGATCAATTGACTTTGATTTTTAAGTTGGCTTTTAGACATGTTTTACGTTGAAGTGAACCATACATTCAAAGACGATTTCTACTACAATTTCAGCAGATCACACGAACTTTTCAAGACCCCTGTTCGTGTCCCCAAGCTCAATGCTTCGGGACACAACAGAGGTCTTTCTATTTTCAAGATTTATTTCTTCTCCTTGAACTCTGCGTCTTTTACATCTCCTTCAGGTGGTTTCTGGTCACCTCCTGGTTGTGCACCACTTGCACCGCCTTGCTGACTACCGTCTGCACCAGCCGCACCGCTTTGTCCGCCAGCTTGCCCTGCTTGCTGATTCATATACTGTCCGATTTTCTGAATTTCACCCGACAATGCTTCCGTTGCCGACTTGATAGCCGCAACATCCACCGGCGCGGCAGCCGTACCCGTCGAGCCAGCCTCCCCTTTCGCCTTCTTCAGCGCCGCCACCTTGTCCTCGATGGACTTCTTCACATCCGCGGGCACTTTGTCGCCGGCGTCTTTGAGGGCTTTTTCGCTCGTATAAATGAGCTGTTCGGCAAGGTTTTTGGCTTCGGCCTCTTCGCGCTTCTTGGCGTCGTCGGCTTCGTGCTTGGTCGCTTCCTGCTTCATTTTCTCGACTTCGTCTTTTGACAAGCCGGACGAAGCGGTGATTTTAATTGAGTTCGACTTCCCTGTCGCCTTATCTTTCGCCGAGACGCTCAGGATACCGTTCGCATCTATATCGAACGTCACCTCGATCTGCGGCATGCCGCGCGGCGCGGGAGAAATGCCACCAAGATTGAACTGACCGAGCGATTTGTTGTCGTCCGCCATAGCCCGTTCGCCTTGGACGACATGAATGGTCACTTCGGTTTGATTGTCAGCCGCAGTAGAGAATGTCTGCGAGCGCGAGGTAGGAATAGTCGTGTTCTTTTCGATAAGTTTCGTCGCCACCCGACCCATCGTTTCGATGCCGAGGGATAATGGAATGACATCGAGCAGAAGAACATCGTGGACGTCGCCGCCCAAAATGCCTCCCTGAATAGCCGCACCAACCGCAACCACTTCGTCAGGATTGACGCTCATGTTCGGATCCTTGCCGAAGAAATCTTTGACCGCTTTCTGCATGGCCGGCATGCGGGTCTGGCCGCCGACGAGCAGGACTTCGTTGATCTGGTCTTTTTTGAATGGCGACGCATCCATAGCGCGCTTGGTAATGTCCATAGCGCGAGTGATGAACTCGGCGCAAAGCTCCTCGAGCTTCGCCCGTGTCATGGTGATGAGGAGGTGCTGTGGGCCGCTGGCGCCGCTCGTGATGAACGGAATGTTCACCTCGGTCTGCACCGCTGTTGAGAGCTCGATTTTGGCCTTTTCCGCCGCTTCGTCGAGGCGCTGGAGAGCAAGAGCGTCACTGCGCACATCTATGCCGGACGTCTTTTTGAATTCATCGGCGAGCCAGTTGATGACTTTCTGGTCAATGTCTTTGCCGCCGAGATGGGCATCGCCGTCGGTGGACTTGACTTCGATGACATTGTCACCGACTTCAAGCACGGAAATGTCGAAGGTACCGCCGCCGAAGTCGAAGACGACGATTTTTTCATCTTTCTTTTTGTTGAAACCGTAGGCAAGCGCAGCCGCCGTCGGCTCGTTGATGATGCGCTTGACGTCGAGGCCGGCGATCTTGCCGGCGTCTTTGGTCGCCTGCCTTTGCGAGTCGTTGAAGTATGCAGGCACGGTGATGACCGCTTCGGTCACTTTTTCACCGAGTCGCGCTTCGGCATCGGTTTTCATTTTGGTCAAGATCATAGCGCTGATCTCTTCCGGCCGATACCATTTGCCATCCATTTTCACTTCGATGCCGCCGTTGGCGCTTTTCTGGATTTCAAACGGCACCGACGCGCGGTCTTTCTGCACAGCCGGATCGTCGAAATTGTGGCCGATGAAACGCTTGATCTGATAAATGGTGTTCTTGGGATTGGTCACGCCCTGGCGCTTGGCGAGGAGGCCGACCAATCGCTCACCAGTTTTCGACTGAGCCACAATGGACGGCGTGGTGCGGACGCCTTCGGCATTCTCGAGGATTTTCGGCTCCCCCGCTTCCACCACCGCCACCGCAGAATTCGTCGTTCCGAGGTCTATTCCTATGATTTTTGACATGGGTTTATTTGGTTATTAAGACTAGTAAAAATGTTGCAATTGCTAATGTCCAAGTACCGATTACAAGCCCTCCGGTCCATTTTATCTGCTTCTTGTTAAAATTATTTTGATCTTCAATTAATTTTTTCTGCTGTTTAACGATTAGCAAATTCAATGCGTATGACAACTTCATTTCATGGCCTGTACCAACACCTGGGTTACCATTAGCATGATTTTTAGCAACAGTTAATATTTCTTCATCTGTAGAATTAAGTGTTATATTTTCCATTTTAAGTTTAATGAGTTACCTCACCTCCACTATTTTCGACGGACTGCGACTGCCTTTGACGAGCTTGACTGATTGTTTCGGATAGAGAGCCCTGAATATCTCAAGCACTCTGTCGTTCGCCCTGCTGCGCTCCGCTTTTTCTCTGACGGACACGATGAAACGGTCGCTGGTCGCTGTGACTCTGACAACCTTTTCCGCGCGAGCACCGGCTTTGACTCTGATCTTGATGTGCATGATGGGCTGTGTGGGAAGTTTTGACATCGTAGAGAGCGTTGGTATCGTATGAGGTGTATGCTGTGCGCGGAAATTAGGCAAAAGACGGCGCACGAGAAGGCGCGCGAGTCGGTTGGCTCATAAAAAATTCAAAAGAAAAGTACGGCGAAAAATGCGCAGTCGAAGGTATGGCGCGGACGATTTTGGGAGCGTGCGCGGGCGAGCTGGCTTGGGCGGGGAGGAAAAGCGGGTTGGTTGGTCTAGCCGACTTGATTGCTTCAACCGCTTCTACAGGTTCGGCCGCAATAATATGACCCTTGAGTCGGCCTTCCATTTCGGAAACAACAAAGCGCACCCGCACAAGCCGACCGTCTTTGGCTCGGAGGATTCTTTCGTAAATACCGCCGAATGTGCTGTATTTGTTATTGTAATTGAGTTGGTGTAAAGCTTTCATGGCTATTATTGACCAGTATTATAATACTTATTACAGTAGAAGACAAGAGTTTATTTCTGTTTATTTCCATATAAAATGACCTCCTCCCCGCACTCCGCTGAGTACAGCTGCGTACGGGGTTTCCTCCGGGTCTCATGAGAATCCGAAGCGCATGGTGGTACCTCGGTCTTTTTTACCTTGGTTTGCA
>Ga0302140_10002333_pt1 | contig 24644 bp, 19 predicted proteins | sample I_Bog_E1_1_FD_202095 | JGI IMG/M metagenome (GOLD analysis project Ga0302140, IMG submission 202095) | Peat permafrost microbial communities from Stordalen Mire near Abisko, Sweden - I_Bog_E1_1 | ecosystem: Environmental > Terrestrial > Soil > Wetlands > Peat | place: Sweden: Abisko, Stordalen... | reverse complement strand
GTGGCCCCCTTCGCAACGGAAATGGCCGCAGGTGACGAGCGTGGCATCGGGATGATTGCGCAGCCATGCGAGCTGGACTTCCATTTTCGCAGGGAGCCATTCGTCGTCATCATCAAGGAACGCGACGATCTTTGTGGGCGCTTCCAGTAGGCCGGAATTGCGCGCGACTGCGGCGCCTGTGGCGCGCTCGTGGCGGATGATGCGGGTGCGGCTGTCGCGGAGCTCAGAAGGAAGACTGAGCGGGGGCTGCGAGGCATCGTCGATGATGATGACGTGGGAGGGTCCGCAGGTCTGGGCATAGACGGAGCGCAGCGCGCGGCATACGAGCTCCGGGCGATTTTGCGTGGGGATGATGACGGAGTAGTCCATGGGTCAGCCGATGAGTTCGATGGTCTGTTCGTTCGGATCGGGCTCGCGCTTCGACTTGGAGGCCTGGGCAATCGCATCCGCGTGGCACTTGAGGACCAGCAGGAACGCCATCGAGGGGTAAAGTTCGCACGAGAAGAGGAAGACCAGCGCGGAGAGGGCGGATGCACCGTAAATGCCGGCCACAAGCGTGCTATCGAGCGAGCCCTCGCGCAGGTAATGAAGGATGGGCCGAAGCAATGCGACGGTAACCCAGAAGGCCAGCAGGCTGATGCCGATTATTCCATCCTCGGCGATGAGATTGGCCAATGCGTTCTTGAGGCCGAAATTATCACGCGAGAAAAAGTAACGCATCTCGCGGGTAAACCCGGCGTTGCCCTCGCGCTGGATTACCGAGCCCAGCCCATAAGGGCCCACTCCGAGGGGATACTGGCGGAGACTTTGGAATGCGAGCGCCCAGCACTTGTAACGGGTGACGACGCCCGAGTGGCCGGCGATGTCTTCGGATGTCATCGCGTAGGGATTGACGGCGGCAACGACCTCGCCGCGTAGGTAGGTCGTAATGGTGGACGGACCGAGCGCAAGGAAAAGTGCGCCGCCGATGATCAGCCCAGCGAATAGTATGATCGCGAGCACCCGGCAGCGGGCATTGCGGGAGCAAAGGAGCACCGTGACGAATCCCAAGCAGCCGGCGATGACCATGATAAAGCCGGACTTGGTAACCGTGATGCAAAGGATCGCGCCGCCCATGCAGAGAGAACTGAAGAGCCCCATCCATGCAAACCGGAGGCAGGCCTTTATCCGGATAAGGACGAGTGCGCCGAGAGCGATCATCGTTGCGACCCCGATGGACACGGCGCCCAGCACCCCGGCCTCGGTGAAGAAACCCCGGATGCGGGCGACGTCGCCCTGCTGGAGGATGATGGTATTGACGACGGCGTCGTCCGGCAGTTCGAAGGGAAGCAGGGCGGTCATGTCATGCCCCATGGTATCGCCTACAGCGCCGACGAGACTGATGAACAGTATGCCCAGCAAGAGCGCGTACTGCCGCTGGACCGTCTGCCCGCCGAGCACGAGCGCGGAGAGAAGCACACAATCCAGGAGGAAGAGGGGGTGCTCGGCCACGGTCCCAAAATCAGGCTTGGGCCCCGGGAAGAAAATGGCAAGCGCCGCATTGTAGCCGACGATGGCGATAAGCGGCCAGACGCATGGGCACAGCAGCCGCCTCCCCCCGATGTAAATGCAAATTGCAGTCGTGAAGATGCCGATCTTCGGTTCGACCTGTGAGACGAAAACCGACATATAGACCAACAATAATCCGAGGAGCGCCGATGCTGTCGCGCGATGAAAAAGTCCCAGCCTGTTCGACTGGGGCTCATATTGGGTGGCAGTGGCGGTGTTCATGAATGGTTTGCAGTGGATAGGACCGGCGCGCTCTTTATGACGGGGGACGGCATACCTCGGCCGAGCATCGCCCGGTAGGTAGCGAGAGTGCCGGCGGCGATGCATTCCCAACTGAGCCTCGAGAGGTCGCACTGCGCCATGTGGCTGGCAGCGGTTGCCCGCTTCAGCGCGGCGGCGAGGATCGATCCGGTGAGCTCGCCCTCATAGGTGTAAACCCAGTCCGCGCCGGCCAATTCGCGCAACTCCGCCATCGCGCCCCGGGCGGGAACGAGCGTGGGCCTGTCGAATGAAAGCGAAAGAATGGCCGAGCCCGAGTTAAGGATATCCCGGTACGGGAATACGGTCAGATTGCACGCATTGAGGAAAAAATGCATGCCGTCGTCTGGGATAAGGCCGAAGTGGAAATGGATGCGCGGATGATTTTCGGCGACCCCGCGGAGTTCTGCTCCGATGGCAGAATCTCCCGGCCGCCCCGCAATAAGCAGGATCGCTGTGGGATGCGCGGCATCGAGGAAGGCCCGGATCAGACCGGCAACGTTCTTGTACGCTTTGATTTGGCCGACAAATGCAATGACCGGAGCCTCCGCGGGAATTCCTAGCAGCAGTCGCGATGCCGGCCGGTTGCACTGGTCCAGGTAGCACCCTCGGTAATGCCCATGCCGATGGACCGAATGGGCCTTCGATTTCAGTCCCGGAAACGTGGCGATGGCCATATCCCTGCCGGACTGACTGAGGTGGATGCAGCAATGGACCAGTGGCACAAAGGCCTTCCAGAACCACTTCTCAATCCGTGGCCACGCCGAGTCATGAGAATGCAGGTTATGCACCGTCCACACGATCTTTGCTCCGAGCAGCCGTGCCCAATAAACCCGCGCAATGAACAGGAAGCTATAAAGCGCTACGCCCATCGCCGTACGCCGGTGTAACGGCGTATCCGGCCAATGAATATGGAAGATATCCCAGCCTTCCAGCAGCAACTGGCGGTTATTGAACTCCGCAACTTTAACCCCCGGAAAATCCCCCACCGCCGAGTAAAGCGCCGCATTATACGGGTTTTCGCGGCGATTCTTGAAAGCAGGGAGGGCCAGGATGCGCATCGGATTTAGAGAATTGTCGCGGGTTGGAGTGCGCCACGTTGGATGGAAGGCGCGGTGGGAGTGCAGACGCGGAGGGCGGTGCGCAGGCTGCGTAAGCTGGCGATCTGGGCGGCATTCCATTCCTCGGCGAAGAGTAAGGCGCTCTCTGCGAGGGCAGCCGAGCGAGAGGGGGATTCCAGCAGGCCCACAATGTGGGTCGCCATTCCGGCGGGATCGTCGGCCATGAGGAAGGCGGATCCGGCAGCGTCCTCGATCCCCTCCGCGCCGCAGGAGGTGGTCACCAGAGGCTTGCCATGGCCCAACGCCTCGACGGTTTTGGTCTTCAGGCCCGTGCCGGCGAGGACGGGGTTCACTACGATGGCGGCGCGTGCGTAGGCGTCGTCGAGATTCTTCACTACGCCGAGCAATTCGACGCCGGGCGAATCGGTGGACAAAGCTTCGCAGACGGTACCTGCGACAAGGAGGCGGACGCCGGGGAATCGTTTCCGGACGAGCGGTAGGACGCAATCGATGAAGTGCCTCGCGCCGTCAACATTGGCGGCATAACGGGTGCCGACAAAGAGGAGGGTTTGAGCCCCGGAATCAGGATTGGGCAGCGGATGAAGCGCGACGGTATGCCCGACCACCATGACACGCTTTTTGTTATCAGTGAGCGTATCAAAGAAAACGGCCTCGTGTTTCTGGATTGCGAGAATGACGTCCGCACGGGTAAGGCCGGCCGCCTCCTGCTCGCGGGAAAGACTCCAGTAATGGCTCTTGATGTTGCGAGCGGCCATCTTTTCCGCGCGATCGGTATAGACATCGTGCGTGTCGATCACCTTGACCGCGCGTGGGAAATAACGGAGCGCCTTTGAGTAGAATACATACTCTACGATGACGACGTCAAAATGCTGCTCGCGGGCGAGTTTTTGGATGGCCGCCTCCCAGTGGGGCCAGATACGGTAATCGAGGTCCGGCTTGATCCAGCCTTCCCCTACGGCGCGATCCAGAGCCCAACGTTTCATTGCATTGAGGCGGGGCTTTGCGTGCCGAACGCTGACGTAAGGCACCACGACCAGGTTATCGCCCCATGTCTGGCGAATCGCCGCCTCTTCCTCCGGCTTGAGGCCCAAGCCCATGAAACAGACATCATGGCCAAGGTCGCGCAGGTTATTCATCAGCGCCCAAATACGGATCTTATTGCCAGCCGTAGCTGGAAGGATTGGCAGGTGCGAGATGACGAGGGTGCGGCAGGGCTTATCGGCGTTCATTTTGTGGAGATCTCCCGGATGGCGCCAAGAGGGTTGAATACGATGGCGGAGTTGGTAACGACGAAGACGGAGATACCGGCGATAGCTTCGGCCGCGAAGCGCCAGTAGCTTGGAAATGCCGGGGGAAACGCGGCGCGGACGGCGAAGACCACGGCGGCTACTGCGAGGCCTTTGAGGATGGGAACAGAGAAGCGGGCAAGGTAGGAGAGCGTAGAGTGGCCGAGCACGCTGCGAATCATGCAAAGATCCACCGTGAGCCATAAGTAAGCACTGACGACGTACCAACCTGCCACACACAGGACCCCCATGTGGACGAAACAGTAGAAACCAATCACATTAGTCAAAGCGCCCGCGAACGTAAACCACATCTGCCAATTCGCCTTGCCAACGGCACGCAATAATGCGCCATGGAGGAAAGCGACCGAATGCAGGATACCGACCATGCAAAGGATGCGGAATACCGGTGCAGCGATGAGCCAGCGCTGCCCAAAGAGCGTGGTGAGAAACTCAGGCGCGATGGCGGCAAGCCCGAGGAACACGGGAAATGCGATGGTGCCGGTAAGGCGGGTTAGATGGTCAAAGAAGCGGCGAAGTTCCGCTCCATCCTCCTGCAGGCGTGCGAATGCCGAGAAGGCTACTGAATTGAAGGGAGAATTGATGAGGCGGGTGAAGGTGAGTAGGAGGCGGTAAGCAAGACTGTAGTAACCAAGGACGACAGGGCCGAGGAAACAGCCGATGAGAAAGTCATCGGAGCGCCTGTTGAAAAAATCCAGAAAGGCGCTTGATGTGACGTGAATGGAGAATGCCGACAAGTCCTTGAGGTCAGCGAGGGCAAAGCGGAACCCAGGACGCCACGGCTCCGAACACCAAAGCATGACGGCGCCAAGTCCGGCATAAGCGAGTTGCTGAAAGACCAAGGCCCACACACCGCATCCCGAGAATGCGCAGATGATGGCAACCACACCGCCCACCACCGTGCAGACCAGGTTTTGAATCGCGAGGAGCTTGAACTCAAGCCGGCGCTTGAGGATGGATGCGTGGATGCCGCCGAGTGCGGAAAAAAGGAGCAGCGGCGCAAGGCCGCGAAGGATGGGCGCGAGCCCGGGCGTGTGAACGAGGGAGGATATAACGCCAGCCGAAAGCCAGAGACCCCCGCCAAGGAAGGTGCTGACGGTGAGATTGAACCAAAAGGCGGCGCTGAAATGTCCTGGCCGTGTCTCTGCCCGTTGGACGACAGCGTCCGCAATACCCTGCTCGATGAATACCTGGAGAAATGCGGTGAATACGGATGCAAACGCAAGGAGACCGAAATCCTTTGGCGGCAGCAGCCGCGCAAGAAGCCCATATGTCACGAAGGCCATGCCATTATTGGCGATCTGCTGGACGCTGGACCAGCCGATGCCCCGCGAGGCGCGGCGGCGGATATCGCCGGCAGGAGGGCGAGTCTCCGAGGTGGCAAGGGGCAAGGTTGAAGGTGCGACGGTTGACATGAGAATAAAAGGTCAGCAGGCGTTCTTATGACGCAGGAAGGTGAGGAGAATGACACGGAGATCGAACAACGGGCTCCAATGCTCCATGTAATAGAGATCATAACGGATGCGCTCGGAGAGATCCGTATCGCCTCGCAAGCCATTGACCTGCGCCCAGCCTGTGAGGCCCGGTTTTACGCCATGGCGGGCGTTGTAGTGCTCGATCTCGTGCTTGAAATTCGAGATGAATTCCGGGCGCTCCGGCCGTGGGCCAACGAGGCTCATGTCACCCCGAAGGACATTCCAGAATTGCGGAAGCTCATCGATATTCCACTTGCGCATGAACCCGCCGATCCGGAGCCGGCGTGAATCAACCTTCGTGCTCCAGCCGGCGGCACCGTTCTTCTCGGCGTCGAGGCGCATCGAGCGGATTTTCATAATCTCGAACGCCTTGCCTTTGCGGCCCATGCGCCTCTGGCGGTAGAAGACCGGCCCGGGCGACTCGGCATGGACCAGGGCGCAGAAGCAGGCGATGATGGGGCCGGCAAAGAGGAGGCCAAATAGGGCGCCGACGATGTCCATGAAACGCTTGAGGACCCGGATGTGGAAGCAATTGAGCGGCAGACGATCGACACCCAGGATAGGGGTGCCGGAGACCATCTCGACATGCATCGCGGAAAGCAGGATCGGGAAGTAAGTGGGGATGATCTTGAACTCCACCATCTCCTTTCCGCACTCGCTGGCGATGTTGAGGATGAGGTTGGCGTCGATGTTGACGTCGGTAAGCCAGGCGACGTTGATCACATTCTCTTCCAGGATACGGGGCAGGTCGGTGAGTCCGCCGAGGAAGGGCATGTTTGGAGCGGCGGCGGACTGGGAACTGGCGGAAAGCTCGACGAAGCCGATGATCTCGCAAGGGTCAACGCGGCGATTCCAGACGGACTCGCAAAGGCGCCCAGCCTCTGGAGTCCAGCCGATCAAAAGGATGCGCTGGCGGAGGTGGGAGGCGATGTTTTCCCGGGAAATGACGTGGTGGAATAGAGTGCGCCAGGTGATAAGACCGGCTCCGGAAATTCCAATAGTTGCAACTGCAAAGGCAAAGTTGGCGGTCGAGGCGCCGGCCAGGACCGTTACAAAACCAAAGAAGAAGAAGGACCAGATGGCGAAGCCGCGGCCGAGGCTTGAGAGGTTGGCCTGCTGGTTGAGAAGCCGCCCGCTGCTGTAGAGGCTGGTTGCGGAGAGGATGGCGAGGAGGGTGATCGCGCTGAAAATGCAATGGCCGGGACCGGTGTGAGTGAGGGGGAACACGTAAACATTGCGCTTCAGACTCCAATGGGAGACCGCCCAGAGGGAGGCAAAGGCGATGAGCCAGTCCCCGCCGGCGGCGCACACGATGAGGGCGTCGCCGGCCAGGGTCTCGGCGCGTCGCTTGCCGGGCTTCTGCAGGAGCTGCGTAAATTGGGTGATGGACCCCTTTCCCGACGCCTCCAGGGCAATATCATGCATGAGCGGAGAAGATAGCGCGACGCATGCCGTCAGACCGAAGGAGGAACCCCATTCGCGGGGCAGGAATGTCCGCAGTTTGACATGGGGTAACCATGGATGCGCCTGGGTTCGTGTCGGACTCAGGCGGCGGTAGGGTGCGCTACGGCACTGGTCACTTCGCGGCATTGCGCAACGGCCATCTGAATCGCGACCCGCAACTGCGCCGGGCTGTACGGCTTGACCAGGTAGGAGACCACATTCAGGTCGAGCGCGCGCTCCACAGTGGATTCATCCGACCGTCCGGTGCTCAGGACGATTGGCATCGTGACCTGACTCAGGATTTCACGGGCGGCATTGATGCCATCGAGGTGGGGCATCTCGACATCCATCACAAGCAGGTCAGGCCGATGCTTGAGGACCAGCGTGACGGCTTCCCTGCCGTTCCAGCCGATGGCGAGCACGCGATGCCCGAGGCGCCGCATATTGGTTGCGAGAAGCTCCGCCATGGAGCGGTTATCGTCGGCGACGACAACGGAAAAGACCTCCTGGGCGGCGGGAGAAGATTTGACGGTGGTGTTATTCATAGGATGTTTATGGGTTAAAGTTTGTGAACGAGTTAGGTGTGAGTGACCATTGAATGATTATAAATACCATATAAGCAAGAATGGCGGGAAAATGCGGCCTGATCAGCGGGTATTTGAGGTTGCGGGAAGTGTGTAGGCTGTAACTGCCCGGGTTGGTTGGCTGTAAGTGAGAAGTCACCTGAAGCCGGGCGCCTGCCCAAAAAAAGACGGGGCTTTCCGAGCCCCGTCTTTTATTGGCAGATCAGTGGAGTATTGACTTATGCATTGACCGTGGCGGTACTGCCATAGGCGCCGGAGGTGCCATAAGTGTGGTACTTCATCGTCGGGAGGTAATTGAGGACAATCCCTGCATCGAGGACGCGGGCGCTGAGCAGCGCAGCATGGGCGCGTTGCGAGGCCTTGGCCGGGGTGAATCCAGCGCGGACCACCAGGCAGGTGGCCGAAGCGTATTTTACAAGGTGCAGGGCATCGCTGACGGCGTTGACCGGCGGCGTATCCAGGACGATGCGCTCGAAGGTTGCAAGGAACGGGTCATCGAAAAGGCGGTTGAGCCTGTCGAGGCAGAGCAACTCTGCGGGATTGCGGGCCACGGACCCTGCTGTGAGGATAAAGAGATCCCCGATTTCCGTGGTCTGGATTGCCTCCTCGAGCGTACGCTTGCGGGTAAGGACATCCGCGAGGCCAATGGCGCCATCCGAGCAGTGAAGCGCCTTGGCGACCGAGGGGTTGCGCATGTCCGTATCGATGATCAGCGTGCGGTAACCTTGCTGCGCCATGGCCACGGCAGTGTTGGTGGAGCAAAAGGTCTTGCCCTCATTGGGAATGGCGCTGGTGAAGAGAAGGATCTGGCGGTCCGTCGTATCCTTCAGTTCCAGCACGGTTCGCATGGACCGGAAAGCCTCGGCGGTAAGAGAATAGGATTCGCTGACCATCGGCATGCCCTTCCAAATGCCAGCCGCCGTCGTTTTCTTGAGACGGGGAACGGCGCCAATAACAGGAAGGTTGAGCGAGGCCTCGGCTTCCTCGACACTGCGCATCGAGGTATCCATCGAGTGCAGGAGGAGGCAGATACCAATTCCAGCACCGAAGCCGCCGAAAAGGCTCATAAAAAGCACGAGCGGAACCTTGGGACTTACTGGCTTGGTGGTGACCCGGGGCGTCTCGATCAAACGAATGGGATTGGAATCGATGAGCTTCGTGATATCGGTCTCCTTCAAGCGGGTGAGAATGGATTGATAGAGTTCGCGGTCAGATTCCACGTTGTGGACAAGGACATTGTAAGGGATGGACATCCTGTTGAGATCCGATGAAGCCGATACCTGCTGCTGCAGGGCCCCCTGAAGTTTCTGCTCATTATCGAGAGCGGACTGATAGGCAGTCTGGATACCGCCGGCTACGCTGATGATAGTCTTGTCATAGTCCGACTGAAGCTGGGCGAGGCGGCTCTGCGCCTGGATATACTTGGGATGATCAGCGCGATAGCGGCGGCTGAGATCAGCGATCTCGCCCCCCTGGTCGTTCACGGAGCGCTGCGCATCCAGAACCAGAGGCGACGTGGCAATGCTGGGAATGGCCAGCAGCAACTTGGGATCGGAGTTACCGATCATCTTGTACTGGTTGAGGTCGGACTCGAGCTTCATGCGATCGGCCCGGGCCTGCCCGAGACGAGTATTAAGATCCTTCAGGGAATCAACCACAATATTCTGGCTGTCCTCAAGGGAAAGCGCGTTGTGCTCCTCGCGAAACGTCTGGAGCGTGTGCTCGGAAATTTCGAGGTTGGCCTTGAGTCGGTCGGCTTCCTGGGTAAGGAAGGTATTGGCCATTGAGGCGGTGCCGGTGCGTTGTTCGAGATCGAGGTGGAGATACTCGTCGCAAAAGGATTGCGCGATGGCCTGGGCCAGGCGCGGGTTCTTGCTCAGCGTGGTGATATCGATGAGGCGGGTACCGCGGCGGACCTTGATGCTTACCCTCTTGCTAAGGGACTTGATCAACTGGTCGTCGGTGGCGGGATGAGCCGTATCGCCGCCGCCAAATTCAGCCACACCACCGAGATGATTGGCCTTGATGACAGCGAGCATCATCTGATCGGTGCCGAGACTTTGCTCGACCGTCTTCATGACTTCCATGGCTTCAAGATCCTCGGGATCAATGGCCTGGATATTGACGACATTCTTGTCGCGCTGATCTACATAAATGACTGCGCGGGACGAATAAATACGGGGGGCGGTGACGAGATAGACAGCGGCAAGGGCCATGCATGCGAAGGTGCTGAGGAAAATGACACCAATCTTCTCCCTTATGAGCCGAAAAAGATGCCGGAAATCCCAGATCGTTCCTGACATTTGATCCCGTGTGGGATATACGAGAGTTACATTGTTCATATTAGAAAAACCTTTCAGTTACAGTGATGGTGTCGCCGGGCACAATTACGAAGGGATCTGACTTGTTATCGCTGGCCATGCTCTTGCCATTGAGGTGAAGAATCTTCTCACCGGTGGTCTCATCGCGTTTCACAATGATGTTTGAGGAATTGGCCAGTCGGGTGAAACCGCCCGCCATGCCGATCGCCTGGAGCAGGCTGACCGACCCCTGGCTCCGGAGATCATAATCGCCGGGCTTTTGGACCTGGCCGAGCACCGTGATATGCCGGTTCGCATAACCTAGCACGGTCACCGTGACCTGCGGGTTGACCAGGAAGCGGGCATTGAGCAAATTCTTAATATTATCCGTTGCTTCCGCGACGGACTCGCCCCCAACCTTCAGGCCGCCGATGAGCGGAAAGATAATGGAACCATCCTCGGCAACGCGAAGGGTGGAATTTAGGTCATCCTCCTGGAAAACCTTGATGTAAATGAGGTCATTCGGCGAGAGGCGGTAGTTAGCCGCCGTGCCTGCCTCGACTGCCTGCGAGGCCGCATCCGGTAGGGGAGCCGGCTCCTGGGAGCGAGCTCCCTGGATGAGGGTCATGGATGCCGCGATGAGCAGCCATTTGGTTGAGAGTGCCTGTTTCATGTTTCTATTTGGATTTCCGTGTGTGGTTTGCGAGAAGAATTAGTAAGTGAGATTGACACTCATGCCGGTCTGTGTGTCATTGAAAGAGGAGGTGTCCACCGTAGATGCGTTGTTACGGTAGAAATAGTAGAGTTCCACGTAGCAGTAGGTGGATGCCGTATAGCGCAAGGCGGGACGGAGAAAGAAGTAATTGTCATCGCGTGAGATGCCGTAGGTGAATCCGCGGTAGTCGGAGTTTGTATAGCCGAGAGAGAGCAGTGAGGTGAACCGTGCCGACATCGCATATTGGACTCCCGCCCCCACGCCGGTGTCCACGTAATCGGAATCGGTATAGTATGCGGAATTTACCACGTGCCGGAAAGCACTCAGGTTGATGTCCAGTTCCTCGAAGGGCTTGTAATCGCAGCCGATGTCGAGGACAGGGGTGAGAAGGCTTCCGTCATTGGTAACCTGACGGTCCTCGAGGCCGGCACTCGCCTTGAGGGTGAATTTCGAGGTGGCTGCGAGCTGAAGGGAAGCGAGGATTTGCTCATAGGTCTGTGATGAGGAGCCCTGGACATTGAGGATGCCGCCCACCACTCCAAGGCCAACTGTCACATTGGAGTCCGGAAGATAATTCAGGGATAACCCGCCGCGCTCGTCATTGGAGCCAAGGTAAAGGTCGTAATGGGCTACGTTGACTTGAGCCGTGGCCTCGAGGTAGGCCTTGTCGCTGAAGTCGTAGCGAGCGCCACCATTTGCAGTATAGAGCTGGCGGCGGGTGCGCGTGCCGATCTCGATGTCCTCGTCAGCCAGGTCCTGGAACAGGATATTGCCGCTGACGGTCAGGTTTCCGAAAAGCAGCTTGCTCTCGGCTGAGGCATTTTGCTCATAGGCATCATCGTAGCTATGCCGCCCAAAGAGATCGCCAATTCCCGTGTAGTCCGAGATGAAGTAATTGTTCTGGCGGTCGGTGTAATCGCCGACTGTAACGCCCCCACCGGCGGTCAGGCGTGATATGACGTCCGATTGCTGGCCCGTGTGGGAGATGAAGATATTGTCGTCGTAGTGGGAGCCGGCCGAGGCGTGCAGATTGAACTTCCAGTTTCGGCTCTGTGCATTCGGCTCGGCAGTGGCTTCATCCTGTGCCTCTTGCTGGCCGTAGAGGCTCTGCTCCAGCGAATCTGCCTCGTCGGGCGTGGTAGGCGGCGCGAGTTCCGCCGGCGTGAGCGTCTCTTCGGGGGCGATTGAAGCGTCGGACCCGGAATCCATCTCGACCGAAGGGGTATCCGTTGTGGCGGCGGTATCGGCAGCGACCTGGTCCTGGGCGCGCAAGGCGCTGAGGGAGAGGATGCAAAGACCGGCAATGGACGCAAAAAGTTTCACTGTGTGGGTACTTAGCAAGAGCGGTGTCCAAGCGACCTGTGGGGAATCGGTATTAGACCAAAGGGGAACTATGTACGGCGCCAGTGATTGCATGGACCGGATAGGCCTCCGGGAGAGTCTCCGACTGACGTGTGCGGGCCCTGGTGCCGCGGGAATGGGGACGCGTATAAAGCCGGAGTGTTGCATCGGCCATGGCCTCGACGGAGAATTCACGTTCGGCCCTGCGGCGCGCGGCTCGGACCATTTTCCCCCAGAGAGCGGGCTGACGGGCGAGATCGACCAGCCGCTGCGCGGCGGCGCGCGGGGTTGATTCATCGTAAAGATATCCGGTTTCACGGTCGGTTACCGCGTCCTTGTTCCCCGTAACATCCGTGGCGATGGCGGGAACGCCGCGCGCCATGGCCTCGAGGAGAGCGATCGGAAGGCCTTCCCAGCGCGAAGTCGAGACGAGGCAAAAGGCATTTGCGAGGTAAGTGCCCGGATTGCTTACCGCGCCAAGGACCTTGACACTGTTTCCGAAGCCACGGCCGGCAAGGTCGCACTCGAATTCGGCGCGGCCGGGACCGTCGCCAAGCAGGATGAATTCGAATTCCTGCAACTGGCCCATGTTGCGAAGGGCCGCTATGATATCGAGCAGCAGATGGCTGTTCTTTTGAAATACGAAGCGGGTGACATGGACGATGCGAAGCGGCCCGATGCGGCGGCTATCCGGGGGGGGCAACTCGAGCGGGATCTCAACTCCATTCTGGATGACCTCCAGGCGGTCGCTAAAGGCGCAGAGTGGCGCGAGGGCTATGGATTCCGTGCCGGACACGGCAACGACGCCGCGCGTGATGATGGATAGGAGATACTCCACCGCAGCGTAGAGGAGAGTGCGGGCGCACGCGATTGGAGTGCTGCCATTTGGCGTATAGAAACAGCGGACACGCGCAAGCAGTGCGGCGGGGCGCGCATAAATGCCCGCGGTGCGGCCATGGGCGTGCACTATATCAATGCCATGGACGCGAATGAAGCGCACGAGGCGCGTAAAAGCAGCGAAGGTTATCTTGCGGTGGGGAATCTCCAGCATCCGTTCGGGACCGACCACGGATTCGTATCGGCCCCAATAGGGCTCCTCCCTGGGGCAGGCGATGAAGACCTCCGTGGATCGGGCGACGGCCTTTGCGAGTTGAAAGACATGTTCCGGTCCGCCACCGAAGTCCGCGCGGCCGGTCACCATCAGGACACCGCGGGCGGGCGAGTTTTGCTCAGGATCGAGGGGAAATATAGGGCGTAATGCAGAAGTCATCGCCGCAAAGAAAAGCAGCATGGAAGCCGCGGAGGGGCGGTCGAGTGGGTAAACCGTCCGCGTGTTAGTATGTAGATTGGTTCCGAGGCTTTCCCTGTGGATCAGCGTTCAAATTTGGGTCCTGGCAGCAGGCGGAGGGATCGCAATTTTAACGGGGAGGCGCAGAGACCGGAGTCCATTTAAATCTGGTGCTCTGGCGCTTTATCCGTAGAACGAAAATTCATCCGGCCAATTGTGATGCGCGAACAGGTTTGGCAGATTCTGCAGCAAAAATTGCTTTAGCTTTGAGCGGAAGTTTTCCGGCGAGAATCGGGCCGCATTCTCACGGCAGGTCCGCGCGGTAATCCCACCCGGGTTACGCTCGTAACCCAGCACCGCCTCCGCGAGGGCTTCGGGTGTCTGCTTATCGAAGAATAGACCTGTCCTGCCCTCGATCACGGTTTCCAGTACGCCGCCTTCCTTGTAGGCGATCACCGGGCGGCCGGCGGCCTGGGACTCGAGCGGCGTAATGCCGAAATCCTCGATGCCTGGAAAAATAAATGCCCGGCAGGACTCGTAGTGCCTCTTCAGCACCGGGAATGGCTGACGGCCCAGGAAGGAGATGTTGGGCTTCGCGCGTGTCCGGAGACCGGCAAGCTCCGACCCTGCGCCGATGATGACGAGCTTCTTTCCCAACCGATTGAATGCATCCACGGCGATATCCACACGCTTGTACGGCGTCAGCTCGGAGACGATGAGATAAAAATCGCCATCGGGACCCCCGCATTCGAAGGCATCGATATCGACAGGCGGATGAATCACCTCCGAGTCGCGCCCATAGCATTCGCGAATCCGCTGCTGCACGAAGTAGGAATTGGCGATGAAACTGGTCACGCGCTGCGCGGCCTCGTAGTCAAACCGGCGGAGATAGGGTGCGACTGATTTAAAGACCGCCCGTTCCGTCGCGCCGAGGCCGGCCGTATGTTGCAGGTAAGTCTCCTGCATCGCCCAGAGGTAGCGCGGAGGCGAGTGGCAATAGCATATGTGCGGGATATCCGGGTTATAACTCAATCCCTTGGTCACGCTGGCATCGCTGGTGATCAGCACATCCAGTGCGCTCCCAACCCGGAGGCCGCGAAATGCAGCTGGGAAGAGCGGCAGCAGCTTCTTGTAATGCCGGGCCGCGCCGGGCAAATGAAGCAGGGGAGACTCCTGGATGGGATGGCTGGCAAGCTTCGCGCTGAGCCTGGAGCGATTCGCGATCAGTGTGTAAATCGGCGCGGCTGGAAAAAGCTGGGCGATTTGCTCGAGGACTTTCTCCCCGCCCCGCATGCCGACAAGCCAATGGTGGGCCAATGCAACTCTGGTCATAGGTGTGGGTTTTTTCCGAAATGAATTATCCCGCGTAGACGAGCAGCGTATCCCCTATGGTGTCCAATCGGTGGAAGTTCAGCAGCTTCGCCAGCAAGATCGGGGTGATTGTGGTATCGGCGGCCGCGATCAGAAGCCCGGTGGACATGCGCAAGTTCTCCGCCAGGATGTGGCCCTCCCGCAGTTCCTCGATATTGAGGGTTTGCGGATTTCCCGGGTCCGCCGGTTGCTGCTCCAGCACGCCGGTCAAGCCTGCGACTGTGGCAAACACTTCCGGATCGTACCATCCGGTGCGTTTTCGCATTTGCTGGAGGGCGCCTGCGCGCGAGAAGGCCCTGGACTCCATTTCCGTCAGGTCATGCAAGACCTTCAGGATGCGCGATCCGAGCGGTATCGCATCGCCGAAGGTGGAATCCGCGGGGAAACCCGTGCCGTCAAAGTGTTTATCCTGGTACCGCACGATGGCCGCCACGGCTTCCAGCCTGGGAATTTTTTCCAGCAATTGTGCCCCAAACTCGGGGATTTGACTTAATATCTCCTCCTCCGCCCCGGTGAGCGCATAGCCGTCGCGTTCCTTCTCGAGGAGCCCATGAGGAGTCGTGACGCGGCCGATTTGGCACAGCATGGCTGCGAGCTCGAATTCCCAGGCTCCGTGCGGGTAGGCGGCGTGCGCGAAATCATGAACCTGTTCCTTTAGTTTATTGCTCCGGCTGAACGTAACGGGATCGGTGATGGAAAGGATCTCGATTAGGACCTTGACCGCGCCGCCCAGAGTGTTCTCAAGCAATCGGCGCTCCGCTTTCATCAACCGGTAATGTTCCAACGCTTCCTCGAGCATTGGCGCCAACGCCGTCGGCGGGCATGGCTTATTAAGGTAGCGAAACACGTTTCCCTCATTGACCGCCCCAGTTGCGGTCTTGAGGTCGGAGTTGCCTGTCAGCATCATCCGGACAGTCCCCGGGGACTGCGCACGGGCGCGCTTGAGAAACTCCAGGCCAGACATGACCGGCATTTGCATGTCCGCGACCACGACGGCGTACGGACCGCAGGCAGCCAGCTTGCGAAGCCCCTCCGTTCCGCCCACGGCGGTATCGATCCGGAACTTTGCCCGGAGACCACGCTCGTTCATTTCGAGCAACTTCGTGTCGTCATCGACGAGGAGAATCTTGTTTTCCACGCAATGCGTATCAGCACCAGCGGCACCAGAAATGGCGGGGGTGAATATGTATTTCATGCGCGGGTTTGCGCTGCCGGTATTGTATTGGCCGCCCCAAGGACTATGCTCCCCCGCATGGATATCCCCGTCCTGCCATTGCGGATCGTCCTGCTCACCCTGCTTGTTGCACTCGCGCGGTTTGTTCGTACCGCTCAGGCTGCGCCCGGTGCGCTGGACAAGGAATGGGCAAAGATTGCGATTCCAGGTCCAAACGTGGGTTCCCGCGAAATCATGGGGTTCATACTCGAGGCGGCCGGCGGACCTGATGCGGCGCAGAACGGTCCTCGCATCGAGCAGGCGGTGTCAGACCTGCAACGGATGCAGGACCGTGATCCATCGAGGAAGACTTACGGCAACCTTTGCTGGTACTGGCATGAGACAAAGCCCGGCGACAGGAACGCCGTGGAATTTGTAACCCAGCAGGGCGTCCTGGTCCGGATGCGATTTGCGGATCACCTCACGCCCGCCGCACGTGTCAGCGTGGACCAGTTTCTGACACTGGCCATCGAGGGCATCCATCGCCACAAGGTGGATGTCGGTTATACGAATATCTATCTCATGAAGACGTGGAACCTGGTGGCCCTGGGTGAAACATTGCAGCGGCCGGACCTGGCCACGGAGGGATCCGCGATGCTGGACACCTGGATGGCATTCACCTCCCGCAACGGTATCCGTGAGTACCTAAGTCCCACTTACTATGGAGTCGATCTGGACAGCCTCGCGTTGATGGCGCGCTATCTTGCCGATAAGTCCGTGAAGGCAAAGGCGGCGCGGTGCCTGCACTTGTTCTGGAAAGATATTGCGGCCAATTGGTTCGAGCCGGCGGAACGCCTGGGCGGCGCGCACGGGCGGGATTATGATTATCTCACAGGCCACGGCGACCTCGACAGGCACCCGGTGGATTCCGGGTGGATTGATTCAAAGGAAGTTAAGCCCGAGCTTTTCCAGGTATTTGCGGACGCGACGCGCTCCGTGCCACCGGCCGGCCTAGGCGCGCAATCACCCGGGGATATTCCGCGATTCGTGTTCCAGAAATGGGATGCGCCGGAGTCCGCATGGACCAGCCAATATATCGGCCATCATTTCAGCATCGGGGTGTCCGGCAGTTCGCAGGGCCCGGAGGACAAGCCGTTCGCACTGAACCTGGCCGGACTCGCCGGTCCCAAGACGGTGATGGTAAATTTCTTTATGGACGGACGGGACGATCCGTATGGGAAGGAGAAGGTGGCCACGGGTTCGAGTGGACATCCGAAGGCGCATCATCTGACCCCATTCTTCAGCGCCGTACAGGCGGGGCGGGAGGTACTCTTCCTGGCCTCTTATCCTCTGGCCGGGCGACCACCGGAGACCGAACCGGTCTGCCTCTACTCGACCATCGATTTACCGGCGGAAGCGGAAGTCTGGACTGCTGATGGCGCCACGGATCCCGGCCAGCCGTCCGCAGATCTGCCGGGAAATGTCTGCTTTCTGCGTATGGGTGACGTGGCGGTTGGGATTCGCCTTGTCCATGCCCTGGATGTAAATGGGAAGCCGGTTGCCGCCCAGGTGATCAATGACGGAAGCCAATACGAGGCGCGGCGGCTAACTGTAACCCATAGCGCGGGGCCCCCGGGGGCACGCCGCGGCACCGTGGCAGTGTGGGTGCGCGCCGCGGAGGGATTGGACCAGGGGGGATTCGCGAATTTCCGGCGGACTTTTCTCGCCGCGAAAACTTCCGCGGTTGCCGATGGTGAAACGGTCCGGGTACCGGCGGCGGGTTTGAAAGGGACGTTGGGGATCGAGGCGGATCTTGGCGCAGGCACGGTGCTGCATCAGCAGGGAGCGGACACTGCGCTGGACATTGGACCGATGTCGGTCAATGGCAGGGAATTCTGCAAGGCTCTGCTGGAACCCCATCCGCAATGATCCAATCCAACTATCCAGTATGAGGTTATCGGTGTTGAAGATTCTTGCCGGTGCTTCGCTGTGGGGTGCGCTTTTCCTGCTGGGCGCAGATACCATCGCAGCCGGGGCGCCGACAAAAACGCCCATCTATCTCGACTCAAGCCAGTCCATCGAGGCGCGGGTCGGCGATTTGTTATCCCGCCTTACCCTAGAGGAGAAAATTGCGCTGATTCATGGTGATTCCAAGTTCACGACCGCCGCGATCCCGCGCCTGGGCATTCCGCGCCGGTGGCTCTCGGACGGCCCGCATGGAGTTCGCGAGGATATCGGGCCCGATACGTGGAAACCAGTCGGACGTACGGACGATTTTTCCACTGCGATGCCGGCTGGCATTTGTCTCGCGGCGACGTGGGATCCCGGCATCGGTTACAGTGAAGGCCAGGCAATCGGCCAGGAAGCACGGGATCGGGGGAAGGATATCATGCTCGGCCCAGGGGTGAATATATTGAGGACGCCGCTGTGCGGGAGGAATTTCGAGTATCTTGGAGAAGACCCGTATCTTACTTCCCGCATGGCCGTGGGCTACATCCGGGGCGAACAATCGCAGGACATATCGTCGTGCGTAAAGCATTTTGCGCTGAATAACCAGGAGTACCAGCGCGGCAGTATCGATGTGGAAGTAGATGTACGCGCACTGCGCGAAATCTATCTGCCCGCTTTCAGGGCCGCCGTGCAGGAAGGCGGCGTATGGTCGGTGATGGGGGCTTACAACCAATTCCGCGGTCAGCACTGCTGCGAGAACGACTATCTGCTCGATACCATATTAAAGAAGGAGTGGGGATTCAAGGGCCTGGTGGTGTCCGACTGGGGCGGAGCGCATGATACCCGGGAATGCGCCCTCAATGGTCTTGACCTGGAGATGGGAACCAACGGGCCTTACGATCAATATTACCTTGCGCAGCCTTATCTCAATGCGTTGAAGGCGGGCACGCTCCCGATGGCGGGCCTGGATGACAAGGTCAGGCGCAACCTGCGGGTCATGTTTGCGACGCATGTCTTTGATCCCACCCGCAAACCCGGCTCGTTCAACACCGCCGCCCATGAGGACGTGGCTCGCCGCGTCGCGGAGGAGGGGATCGTCCTGTTGAAAAACACCGGGAATATTCTCCCACTGGATCCGGCGAAGGTGACGAATATCGCCGTTATCGGAGAGAATGCGACGCGACTCCAGGTGCATGGGGGCGAGAGTTCCGGCATCAAAGCGCTCTATGAAGTAACTCCCCTTGCGGGCATCCTCAAACGGGTGGGTGCAAAGGTGAATATCACTTATTCCGAAGGATATCAAAAATTAGGCGACCATGGCCTTGCGGCGCGGGCAGTTGCCGCCGCCAAAGCGGCGGATATCGTCATCTACATTGGGGGACTGAACCACGACAGCGGTTTCGATTGCGAAGGCGCCGATCGGGTGGACATGAAATTGCCTTATGGCCAGGATGATTTGATTTCCCGAATTGTTGCGGCAAATCCCCGGACCATCGTGGTGCTCGAAGGCACCATCGTGGAGATGGGTTCTTGGCTTGGCAAAGTGCCCGCGGTCGTCGAGGCATGGTACCCGGGGATGGAGGGCGGAAACGCGCTCGCGGCAGTGCTGTTTGGCGACGTCAATCCATCCGGAAAATTGCCATGCACCTTCCCGAAACAACTGACGGACTCGCCCGCGCATGCGCTCGGGGCGTATCCGGGGTTGAGCGGAACCGTTACTTATTCGGAAGGGCTGCTGGTAGGCTACCGGTGGTTCGATACGAAGAAGGTCGAGCCCCAGTTTCCGTTCGGATACGGATTGAGTTACACCACGTTTCAATATTCGAACTTAAAATTGGCGCAAACACTGGACGGCCTGAACGGGACAATTTTAGTCGCCCAGTTTGACATCAAGAATACCGGCTCCAGGCCAGGCGCGGAGGTGGCTGAGCTTTATGTACACCAGGATGGGCCAGCCTTGCCCTGCCCCGAGAAAGAGCTGAAAGGCTTCAAGAAAGTGTATCTCGGGCCGGGCGAGACGCAGACCATTTCCGTCCCGCTGACCCCGGCCGCGTTTGCTTATTATGATCCCGCCCAAAAGGGGTGGATCGCGGAGAAAAGCGGGTACCAGATTCTGGTCGGAGGTTCCTCACGCGACCTCCCGCTAAAGGGGGATTATATTTTCCCGGGGCCGATGACGTTTCAGTGACTTACAGAGCCGAGGACTTTCGCACCAGTTCCGGCCGCGGGCTCGGATATTTCTTCGTCACCGGCCAGACCAGGCGCCATGGCTGGCGCTTAAGGGTATCGGTGGCGTCCCGGAGATTTGCGGTAATGATTTCCACGCGCGGACCCATGGTGCTGACAATGCCGTCCAGATTCTGCGTCGCGCTCTGCAGGTTCGTCAGGGTTTTGCCAATCCGGTCCTGGTCCAGCAATTGAGTGGTCAGGTGATCCACGTTCGCCAGCGCCTGGTTCAGGTGGCCGTCGGTGCCCGTGAGCATCTGGACGTTATCGAGCGATTTTTGCAGCGCGCTCCCCTTTGCTGAAATCTGCACAAGGTTATCGCCGAAATGCTTAAACTGGACAACGGCCTGGTCCACATTCGAGCCGGGTGCCGTGAGGAGGCGGAGGTTATCGGCGGTCGAGCTGAGTTCCTGCATGGTCTTCTGGGCCTGGATTGCAACCGGGGTGACGGTGTTCTTGATGACGTCCACGGCATCGGAGATGGCTGCCGTGAAATCCTTTGCGCGGATCCCGACAAAGTAGGAGCCGTTCGGCGCGAGGCTGGAGGTTTCGTCGCCTTCGGTGAAATCGATGACCGGCTGGCCCAGGAGGGATGTCTGGAGCATGTGAACCTGGACTCGGTTGTAAATTTCCGCGGAGCGATCGACCTGCACCACCACGAGGGTTTCGTAATTTTTATAGCCCTCGGGGCGTTCGCCGATCGGGACAGGGGAGAGGAGATTGGTGACCTGGCCGATATGCCGCCCAGCGAGCAGGACGGGCGCGCCCTGGTTGAGGCCGGCTGCGTTGTCGAAATAGATGCGGTAGGTATTGGTGGCCTTGAAGACGCCGGGTGCGCCGATGGCAAGGAGGACAAGGGTGATGATGGCGATGCTGACGATCACCAGGAGACCGGTGCGGACTTCTTCACGGCGGATTTCCATAGGTTTTTGGGCGGATTAGCTTTGGGTGGTGCTGATCGGGCCATCGGTGCGGCCTTCGACAAACTGCGAGACGACGGGGTCATCTGAACTGCGGAAGCGGTCGGGGCGGTCTTCTTCGATGATCCTGCCTTGATAAAGCATTGCCATGCGCGTGGCGATGCGGAAGGCGCTGTCCATCTCATGGGTGACGATGATGGACGTGGCATTGGTTTTGTCCGTGAGGGAGATGATGAGCTCGTCGATCACGGAGGAGACCACTGGATCCAGGCCGGCGGAGGGCTCGTCGAAGAGGATGAGTTCGGGATTGAGCACCAGGGCGCGGGCCAGGCCGATGCGCTTTTTCATTCCGCCGGAGAGCTGGGAGGGCATGTACTCGCGGGTGTCCTCCATGCCGACGAGGGTGAGTTTTTCTTCGACGATGGCGTCGATATCCTTTTGCGATTTGTTGGTGAGTTCCTCCAGCGGGAGCGCCAGGTTATCGCGGACGGAAAGGGAGGAGATGAGGGCGGAGTATTGATAGACCATCCCGATTCGCTGACGCATCCTGTTCAGCCGGGGGCGGGTCATCTGGGTCACTTCCTCGCCGTTGAATTTCACGCTGCCGCCGGAGGGATGCAGGATGCCGCCGCCACTCTGGCCCATGATGACGAGGCGCTCCCGGGGAGCCACTCGGAGATTGAGGTCCTTGAGGATGACCTTTTTGTCGAAGGCCAGCTTGACATGGCTCATTTCGACGACCGGGGTGGCTGCCTTTGCGGCGGGCGGAGCTTGCCGCGGCTGGGGGGCGTCAGTCATAGAGGGCCACCAGGATGATATTGGCCAGGGTATCCACCCCTATGACCACGGTGATGGCGGTCACGACGCTCGAGGTGGTCGCGACGCCGACGCCCGCCGCGCCGCCGCGGACGGTGAGGCCCTTGTAACAGGAGACGAGGCTGATGATCAGGCCGAAGAGCAGGCTTTTGACGATGCCGGCGATGATATCGCGGTTCTGGAGTGATTCGCTGACGAGCTGGAAGAAGTAGTCCGGGGAAATGTTCAACTGCCAGCGCGAGACGATCAGCGCGCCGATGAGCGCCGCGATATTCGCGACCACCACGAGGCATGGTGTGAGCAAGACCACGGCGAGAATCCGGGGTGAAACGAGGAATCGCAACGGCCCGATCCCCATCGCCTCAATCGCCTCCACCTCCTCGGCCACCGTCATCGTCCCAAGCTCCGCCGTGTACGCCGCGCCGATGCGCGCCGCAAGCATGATCCCGGTGAGCAGCGGCCCGAGTTCACGTGTAAACCCTACCGCCACCAGCCCCGGAACCAGACGCTCGGTGCCGAAGCTACGAAGCTGGTAACCAGTCAGCAGCGCCATGGTCAGCCCCAGGAAGAAGGAGACCAGCGAGACCAGCGGCAGCGAGCCGACGCCCGCACGGTCCGTCTCCTGGAAGAAGCTCGAGAGCCGGAAAGGGGGCCGGCCCAGGGCGACGTTCTCCGCTGTTTCCTGGACTGTAGTGATCAGCAGCCAGAGGATGCTGCTGAGGTGCTGCAGGCCGTTCTTCAGGGGTGGGATGCGGTCCAGGAGAGTCACGGATATTTGATGGAATTCGGCAGAGAGTAGCGATTTGCGGGGCTGGGGAAAGAATCCATTTCGCCGTGGATCTGTCCGCTTTCAACGCATCTTGTCATAACCCCCGACAGGTTCCGGCGGCATCCCCGCCCGAAACTCCGAATGCATCGCCTGGCCCCCGGCATAGCCGATCCAGCCGGCCAGGGTGAAATCGAAGATGGCCAGCGCGAGGGCCAGGGAATTGAGAATGAGGGCGGCCTTGGGCCATTTAAAGGGAACGCCGAGGGCGATCAGGGTCAGGGCGATCAGCGCGTAGAAGGCGGGCATGGCCCGCAGGGCGCGTTGGCCGTGGGCGTCGAGCCAAGCATCGGCCTGGTCGCTGGACATCTGGGAATCGACCGTGTCGTAGCCCGCATCGCCGTAGTGGACCACGGGGATCGTGGATCCAGCGCCGATGAAGAGGATGATGAGGGCCGTGATTTGGGCCTGCCTGCTCTTCAGCACCATGGCGACGATGAGCGCGATGATGCCTAGGGCGATCCCGTAGATAGGTAGTGGATTGAGGAGGACGTGGATGTACTCGGGCTGCCGGAGATGGGCGAGGATCGATTCAAAAACAGTGAGGGCGGGCATGGGCTAAAATGGAAAAGGGGAAGCGCCTGGCTTCCCCTCCTTAGTGTACTCGGTTGCTGGAAGATACGCTCCTGAACACCTCACTGGCCGCAGGCGATGCTCAGAATCGTGTCATATTGCTCCTCGGTCAGCGGGACGACGGAGAGGCGGGTGTGCTTGATGAGCGGGATGTCCTCAAGGTCCGGCGATTTCTTGATCTGCTCGATGGTGACTGGGAGGGCGAGCGGCTTGACGGGCTTGAGATCGACGCAGACCCAGTCCCCGCTCGTGGCGGTGGGATCGGGATAGGCGGGGCGTGTGACAGCAGCGACGCCGACGACGGCCTTGGCGGTGACGCTGTGGTAGTAGAGGACGCGGTCGCCCTTTCGCATCGCCTTGAGGTTGTTCCGGGCCTGGAAGTTGCGGACGCCGGTCCATGAAGTGCCGCCATCCTTGACGAAGCGTTCCCAAGAGTAGGCGCTCGGCTCTTGCTTTACCAGCCAGTGGTTGGGAGTAGCCACGGGGGATAAAGAGCAGCAAGTGCCGTGGGGCCGCAAGCGAAAATGGCGCGGAGGCGCAGAAAGGCGTCGAACTATTTTACAAGCTGCTCAAGGCCGGGGTCGGGCTCGGCGCCGTCCTGGATGGCGCGCTCATAATATTTGCGGGCCATGTCCTTGTTCGGGGGCTGCTGCATGGCGTAAACGACGGCGAGGTTGAAGCAGGCGTCGCCGTAGGTCGGGTCGAGATCGATGGCGGTCTCAAGTTCCTTGATTGCGGCTTCGCCCCAGCCCTTCTGGCTGGCGGTGATGCCGAGGTAATTATGGGCGACGGCATACTTAGGATTGATGGCGAGGGCGCGGGTCAGGGAGTTGATCGCGTCGTCGTAACGCTTCTCCTGGTAGTAAACGATGCCCAGGGTGCAATGGGAGAAAGTGTCCTCGGGGGCAACGGCGATGGCTTTCTTGAGGGATTCCTCGGCCTGTTTCCATTTCTCGTTGCGGAAGTAAACGACCCCGAGGTTCGAGAGGATGTAAACATTGTTGGGGGCCGCGGTGAGCATCTTCTCGTAAATTTTCTCTGCATCGCGGTATTCGGCCCGTTCAAACGCATCCTTGGCGGCCTTGGCATCGTCCATCAAGTCAGGCGGCACCATTGGATTGGCGGCATTGGAAGTGGAGGAACCGCCGGGCGTTAAGGAACCGGGGGCGGTGGATTCGGTTGTGGCGGGGGTGCTTGTCGGAAGAGCGGTGGGCAACGAGCCTTCCACCGCGCCTGGGGCGGTACGGCTGGCGAGTTGGGCGGGAGTGGGGCTCGGCAGGGAATTGGAGGGGATGAGGGCGTTATCCGGTGCCGGTAAACCAGTCGGTGCGACAGACGGGGTGTTCTCCGGAGTGACAGGGGCGACCGAGGTAACTGAGTTATCGGTCGGGGGGGCGGAGGGCGTGGTGGGCGGCTGCGCCGAATTATCGGCGAGGGCGGCGGTTTCGGGAGCAGGAGAGGGAGTGGCGGC
>Ga0302140_10002331_pt1 | contig 24656 bp, 16 predicted proteins | sample I_Bog_E1_1_FD_202095 | JGI IMG/M metagenome (GOLD analysis project Ga0302140, IMG submission 202095) | Peat permafrost microbial communities from Stordalen Mire near Abisko, Sweden - I_Bog_E1_1 | ecosystem: Environmental > Terrestrial > Soil > Wetlands > Peat | place: Sweden: Abisko, Stordalen... | reverse complement strand
CATCCGGCATATGGATTCCCTTCTGGGCGTATAGATACGCTCAGATTATGACGCAAAAAAAAGGGATTCGCAAGATGCTCCCTTTTATGTCGCGCACCCGGCACTGGCATGGCGGTAGACGCGGGCGGTTTGCCGTACTACGATCCGGCAGGTGCATTGGAGTTTGCCACCAAGGCGCTTGAGCCGTGGTGCGAACAGGCGCACCGCCGGCGTATCGGATGCGATGCGCTGGTGCGCGAAGGAAACGCTGCCCAGCAGATTGCGGCAGCCGCGCACCAGTTCCAAGCGGATCGCGTCCTGTTGGGGACCCGGAGCCGGAGCAAGCTGGGAAAATTGCTCCTTGGTTCCGTGGCAGAGCAAGTGCTGCGCTCGGTCAATCCCCCGGTCATGACCGTGGGACCCGAGGCTCATCTTCCGGTGGGGAGCGGCGACCAGAATCAGGTCGTGCTGCATGCCACCGCACTCAGAGAGGCCTCCCGCCCGAGCGCTGCACTTGCGTGCAGGATTGCGGCCAGCCGCAATGCGCGCCTGGTGCTGCTGCATGTGTTGCCCCCCAAGGACGAGATGGAGCGCAAAGGCCTGCCCACCGGCTTGGATTCGGCCGCTTTACATGAACTGCATATTCTGGCCGCAGAGATGGGAATGGGTTGTTCAAGCAGTGTGGATGTCCGTGTCGTCCATGGGAACCCCTCGATCGAGATTCTCGCCGAGGCCTCGGAACTCAATGCCAACCTGATCGTGCTGGGCGCCACCGAGCGCTCGATCTTTGAGAACTTGACCCGCGAGCGCACCGTTTACCACGTTCTGGCCCATGCCCGCTGTCCGGTGCTTACCCTGCGCGAACCGCTGGTCAAGGAAGACGCCACAGACGCAAAACGCCTAACCCTTCAAGGATGAAGAAAGTACCATCGGTCATTCCGGGGCCTGGAGCAGAAATGCTCCAGCTCAGGCGGTAAGGCGTTCTAGCTGGTCGGGCTTGATGATGGTCAGGCTGGAGCCCTTCACCGTAATCCACTCGTCGCGGCGAAACTGATTCAGCAGCCGGGTGACCGTTTCGCGCGAAGTTCCGGCCATGTTGGCGATCTCTTCGTGTGTCAGGGCCATGGTGAAGCGGATTTCCGGCTTTCCACTGGCCGATGCGCGCCCCCAGTCCAGCAGCAACCGGGCCAGCCGTCCTGCGGCAGAGCCGGAAAGCGCCAGCCTCTTGGCGTCGTGGAAGACCGTAAGGTACTCGCCTGAAAGCGATTGCGCGGCATGCATCGAGGCGATTCCGTGACGGCCCAGGAAGTCCACAAACTCCTGCTTGCGCACGGTCTTCACCTGGCAGGGCTCTATGGCCTCGGCGGTTACTTCATGCGGAACGTTGGCCAAAACAGCGCTCAATCCCATCACGTCCCCAGGGCCGGCGATTTTTAGAATCATGGTCTTGCCGTCGCGGGATGTGGATGAGATCTTGACTTGACCGAAACAGATCACGAAGACGTTGCGCGCCGGATCGCCTTCGGAAAACAGCTTGGCCCCCCGCGCGTGACTCATCATGACGCCAATTCCGTCGTAATCCCGAAGCGCTTCGGGTGTGAGATTGCAAAACATTCGCAGATGGCGATGCTCACAATTGAGACAATCTTCCGGGGGGCGATGAGAATGGAATGAGGCCATACTTTTGACGCTTGTGAAACTGAAGTATAGCGCACTTTGGTCCCAAACCAGGCAGGGATTTTCTGTCAATCTGCGCTACGACGCCTGGACGGCGTTGCCGCGCAAATCCTCCGATGCCGAACTTCCCCGTTCACGCCTGCGCCGAAGCCCCGCTTTTCCGCCGCGTTTTCACCGTGCGGCTCATGCAGCAGACGTTATAGGCACGGGAAACCTCGCGCGCCAGTTCCTCCAGCAACCTCATACGGAGGGGAGGGTAGTTTTGAAACGCCTGGTTCAGCGACTCGATGGGCAACATCAGCACCGATCCGTCGGTCAACGCAGACAACGTATAGGTGTGATGCCCGTCCCCGAGGGCGGCAGCCAGTTCCAACAGGTCCCCGGGACGCGCGGGTCCCAGCGTCAGGCGCGCCTCCAGTCGTTCCGTGCGGCGCAAAAACTCTCCTGAAACAACCACATAGAGCCCACGACACACCGCGGATTGGCGAAAAACCGTGTCCCCGGCCTTGAAATCCATGCCCTGGGCCGAACCGTTCAGCAGACTTCCAGTCGCCTGTGGGCACTCCAGAAGCTCCGCAAGGGGATGCGCCTGGACGGCATCCATTCGCCCGGATATTGCATCAGGTTGCATTTTTGCGTCTCCCTTTGTCTCCATCCGATACCCGGTCCCGCGGCGGTTGGCCTCAGCCTTCCACCTGCCGGCCGCTTGTGGGCGAAGGCGTTTGGTCATGCGATTTTGCGATGAGCCGTATTCCATATGCAGCAAATCGCTCCAAATGCAACAAATCCGGAAAGGCCGGAACGAGGGGGGTGGTGGAATTTCTCCTTCCGCCGACCCTCTCGAGTGAAACTCAATGCTTGGCCCGCAGTGTCCCTTGGCCTACTCGGCCTCAACGAGGGTCGAAATCCCTGGCATTCCTGCCTCTCGCGCAACTTCCGGCGGAACGCACAAAACCGGGACGCGGGAACGGGCCAGCAGCGCAAAGGCAGTGCCATGCGGACCTGGCGTATCGCTGGCGCGCTTCACCCCGGCCACCAGGATGCTCGGTTGAAACTGCTCCACTGCCTCGGCAATGGCATCGGTCGGATTGCCGTCCTTGACCATGCAACGCACCGGAAATTCCGCGCTTGCCTCGATGCCAAACTCCTCCAGCGTGGTCGCGCAGGGATTCAGGAAAGCCGAAGCCTCGGCCGCCCCGCGCGCATGGAGCACCAACAGTGTGCGGTGAAAAGTCCGCGCCAGCGAATAGGCCGTGGCCACGGCAGGCGCGGTGGCCTCATTGCGCTCCATGGCCAACAAGATCGGACCACCGGGAGTGGGGCGGAATTCCCCGGCATTCCAGTCCGCGGCCACGGCCAGCACCGGACATGGCGCCAGACGCACTATCTGCTCGGCCACCGCCCCCACCACTACCGGTCCCGCGCCTTCATGCCCCTTGGTGCCAACCACGATCAGCCCGGCCTGATACTGCCTGGCCACATCCACCAGCATCTCGGCGACGGTGCCCTGACGAATCTCCGAGTGACTGTGGATGCCTTCCCGAATCAAGGCGTTGGCCATCTCCTCCAGCACCGCGCGCGCCTGCTCGGGCAACTTCTTCAGCACCCGGCCGGGAACCCCATCCACCGCCGCATACTCCATCGGATCAAGGCCGTGGGCCAGCACAATCCGCGCGCCATAGGCCGAGGCAAGCTTGCGGGCATACTCCAGAGCCGCTTCCGACCGCCCGTCCAAATCCGTTGCCACGACGATGGTCTTCAATCCGGTTGCAAAGCTCATGCCAGCCTCCAGGCGCACCACGCGCCCTCACAGTTTTCCACCTACAGGATTCAGAGTCTGCGCCCCGCGCTGAGTCGAGAGCAGTGACCTTATTCACTCCGCGCTGTGACTCGTGTCACAAGATACAGCGGATATCCTCCAGATACATCGGCTGTTACCCTCCTTTCCCGCCTAAGAAACCAGCCTTTGGTTCCCCGCTATGTAATCGCAGGAAGCCCATCAACAGCGGCATTTCGTTCACTTTCCTTCTCCGCACGCAGGACTCGCCGATCTACACCGCCTCTCACACGTCCGTGTAGAAGAAGCCCGGCCCCTGAAACTCGCCAATCCTGTGAAATACACTTCTTGGTGAGACCGCCGCCGCCCAAAACGTCCGGGTTGTCTCCGAGGATCCTGATGAAATCGCTTTCACGCCTTGCCCTGGCGCTCGCGCCCTTCTTCCTTCTGAGTTATCCCGTGCTCAGTCAGAATGCCCCTCGCGTCGATCCGTTCCTGGGCGCGGATGGCGGCGGAAATGTCTTTCCCGGTCCCTCCATGCCCTTCGGCATGATCAAGCCAGGTCCGGATATGGACACCGGAGAGGACTCGCCCAACGCCGGCTGGGCTGCTACGGGAGATATTCGCGGCTTCAGTCAGACCCACGTCAGCGGCACCGGCGGCGGAGACAAGTATGGCAATGTGCTGGTCATGCCGACCGTGGGCGAGCCCGCGGCCTCCGGCTACCAGTCGCCCCGCGCCAATGAGCGCGCCTCTGCCGGGTTTTATGGCGTCACGCTCCCGCGCTACGGCGTCGGCGTAGAGATCGCCGCGGCCCGCCGCACGGCCCTTTACCGGTTCACATTCCCCGCGAGCAAAAAATCCAACCTTCTCTTCGACGTGGGACATTGCCTGGTAGCCGTCGCCAAATACGGCGAAGGACAGTCCATCACCGCTTCCGCCATCCAGGTTCTATCTCCCACCGAGGTCAGCGGTTCCACTTCCGTGACCGGAGGATGGAACAAGCAGACCAATTCCTACACCGTGTATTTCTACGCGCAGACCGACCTTCCCGCCGCGACCTGGGGAACTTGGATCGACGGCCGGCTCCAGCCCGGCAGCAAAACCGCCCAAACCGGCGCCAAGGCGCGCTCCGGTGCCTGGCTCTCTTTCCCCACCAGCGCCGGCCAGCAGGTGCGGATGAAGATCGGCATTTCCTTCCTGAGCACCGCACAAGCCCGCCGCAACGCGGAAACCGAGATTCCCGGCTTCGATTTCGCAGCCACGCAGTCGGCCGCCATTGCCGCATGGAACAAGGCTCTGGGCACGGTCGAGCTCAGCGGCGCAACGCCCGAGCAAGCACAAATCTTCTATACCGCGCTCTACCACACCATGCTGATGCCCGTAGACCGCACCGGCGAAAACCCGCTGTGGACCTCCGACGAGCCTTACTACGACGACTACTATGCGATATGGGACATCTTCCGCAGTTCCGGCCCGCTGCTTACCCTGATTGCTCCAGAACGGCAAACCGGCATTGTGCGTTCGCTGGTAGATATCTACCGGCATGAAGGTTGGCTGCCCGATGCGCGCAGCGGCAACTTCAACGGCCGCACCCAGGGCGGAAGCAATGCCGAGTTCATGATCACCGATGCTTATCTCAAGGGGCTGAAGGGTATCGATTGGGAGACGGCGTACGCAGCCGAAGTGCACGATGCCGAAGTCTCGCCCGCCGACCACTTCAAGGAAGGCCGCGGCGGCCTGGACGACTGGCACAAACTCGGCTACGTTTCCATCGAAGGCTCTGACCGCTCCGGATCGGTGCACATGGAGTATGCCGCCAACGATTTTGAGATTGCGTTGCTGGCCAAAGGGCTGGGCAAGACGGCGGACTACGAAAAATACCTGTCCCGCTCGGCCAACTGGAAAAACCTCTGGGACAGCACCTTCAACGAAGCGGGCTTTACCGGTTTCATTCGTCCGCGCCATCGGGACGGAAGCTGGATCACACCCTTCACGGCGATGGATTCCTGCAGTTGGGGCGGCAAAACCTTCTATGAGGGAAACTCCTGGACTTACTCGACCTTTGTGCCCCAGGATGTAGCCTCGCTGATTGAGAAATCCGGAGGCAAGGAGCAGTTTGTCCGCCGTCTCGATGCCTTCTTCGAGGTTCCCGATCGCTACGATGTCGGCAACGAGCCGGGCTTCCTGGCTCCCTATCTCTATAACTGGGCGGGGCGCCCGGACAAAACCGCGGAACACGTGCGCTCCATCATCGCCAAGAGTTATCACGCCGGGCCCAGCGGCCTGCCGGGAAACGATGACTCCGGAGCCATGTCCTCCTGGTTTGCCTTTGGCCAGATGGGCATCTATCCCAACGCGGGTCAGGACGTGTATCTCATCGGAAGTCCCGCTTATCCCCGGACCACGCTCCATCTTGCCGACGGAAAAGACTTCGTGATCGAGGCCAAAAACGTCTCTGTCGACAATCTCTACGTGGTTTCCGCAGACTTGAATGGAAAGCCGCTCGACCGCGCCTGGCTGCATCACGCGGAAATTCTTGCCGGGGGACAGCTGGTCCTGACCATGGCCAAAACACCAGCCCATTGGGCGGAGAGCGATCTTCCTCCCTCTACCCACTAAGTCAAGGAGTAACGCCGACCTCCCGGTCGGCTGTAGCGTGGACCTCCCGGTCCACGCTCGTCTCCATCCCACGACCAAAGAACGAACCCAACCACTATTCGCCGCTACTCCGCCCGCAGCGCCGTCACCGGATTGGTGGCGGCAGCTCTTCGCGCCGGAAGAAACGTCCCAGCCACGGCCAGCAACGGAAGAATGCAGATCGCCACGATCAGGGTCACTGGATCGTACTGCGAGGTCTGAATCAGTTCTCCCTTGGCCAGGCGTCCTGCGACAAAAGCCAGCGGAAGCCCAACCGCCACGCCGAGCACGGCAAGCACACACGCCTGACGCAGCACCAGCCACATCACGCGTGCGCGGCTGGCACCCAGCGCCATGCGAATGCCAATCTCCTGCGTGCGCTGCGAGGTGACGAAGGACAGAACCCCGTAAATCCCCACCAGCGAAAGCAGCAGCGCCGCCGCGGCAAAGGCTCCGAAAAGCGTTAAGGCAAATCGCGGCCCGGCGTAGCCATACATATCCAGCATCTGCTGCAGGCTCATGGCGTCGACAATGGGTTGGTCCTTGTCGATGGAATAGACCGCCTGGCGCACCGGATTCACAAGATTATTGGCCGGCAGAGCGGTCGATACAATCAGGGCGCTGTCGGCCGCGGGAGCCACCGTATAGGGCAGGAAGATATGCGGATAGTCTTCCGTGAATCCTGCAAAGAAGGGTAGATCGCTGATCACTCCAACCACGGTGAAAGAGGGGTTTTGGAGATTAGTCTTCCCATCGGGCTTGAACTCCGGCAGAACCACCGTGCGGCCAATCACGTTTTCGCCAGCAAAGTAACGCTTGGCGAAATTTGCGCTGATCACCGCATCATGCGACTGCGCGGATATTTCGCGCGCGTCCAGAAAGTGGCCTTGCACTATTCTCCGGTTGGAGATGGCGAGGAACTCCGGATCGGTGAAATGAATGGCCACCACGCGCTTGTCAATCGGCGCGCTGCCAATCTGCACGTGGTCGCCGTAGTAATCCATCACCGGATAGGTCGTATCCACGGTGGCATTACTCACGCCGGGAACCGCGCGAACGCGATCCAACAGCTCGCGGAAGAAGGTGACGCGGCTCTCCGGCGTGGGATAGTGCGCGTCGGCCAGGGGAAGTCCCATCAACAGGGTGTGGTCGGGAGTAAAGGAAACCGGTACGCTTTCCACCGCCAGCAGCGAGCGAATCATGAGCCCGGCCAGCATCAGCAGCGCCAGCGATAGCGCAATTTCGGTAATCACAAAGCCGCTCAGGATGCGCCGCTGCGTCCGGCTCCCTGACGAGTGAGCACTGTTCAGAGCCGCGGCCAGGCGCGGGTTGGCGCTGTGCCACGCCGGTGCCAGGCCGACAATCAGGACTGTAGCCAGTGCGATGCCGAGCGCGCCCAGGAGCACAGGAATGTTCATGGTCACCACGGCTTCGTCGGGAATGGTCTCCGTAGGGACGATGCGCAGAATCGCCTGCAGTCCCCCGTAAGCGAAGGCCAGCGCCAGTGGCAATGCACACAAAGCCAGCAGCAGGGATTCCATCAGCGCATTGCGGATCAGCGTCAGCCGCGACGCTCCCACCGAAGCGCGAATCACGAACTCGTGTTCGCGATTGACCGCGCGGGCCAGCAGCAGACTCGAGACATTTACACACGCAATAAACAACAGAACGAACACGGCGCCAAGCAGCAAATGCAGAATGCTCGAAAGGTCCGACTTGAACATCTCATCGAATGTAATAATGCCCAGGATAATATTCTTCGGATACCTGCGCGGCTCAATTTTGCTGAACTCATCAAAGATGGGCTTCAGTTCGGCGGCAGCCTGCGCGTCGGTAACGCCCGGCTTCAAGCGCCCCACCAGTGCGAAGTTGTGTTGTCCCTGGACTTCGGGAGTGTTGGTCATCTGGACGGGCAGGTAAACGTCCCCTCCGCGCCACAGAAAACGCGGCGGCATGATTCCAATAATCGTGCGGGGATGGCCGTCGAAGTTCAGCGTGCGTCCCAGGATCGCGTTGCTACCGCCATAATGAGCCTGCCAGTAGCGGTAGCTCAGCAGGGCCACCTCTCCGTGATTGGGTTGGACGTCGCTCTCCTGCGAGGCGCGGCCCAGGATTGGCTTCACGCCAAGCACGTCGAAGGTATTGGGCGTGATGTAGTTGCCGCGCAACCGCTGCGGTTCCGTCCCGCCGGTGAGTACGACGTTGCTGATGGTCGACGCGGTCACGCCATTGAAAATGTCGGTCCGGTCAGCGATTTCGTTGTATTGCTGCGGGGTATAAACCCTCCAGCCGCAGCGCGGCCACTCGGGAGAGCAGAGCCTCGGGGTGGCCAGTGTATGAACATCCTTATAGGGGAAAGGATCGATGAGAACTCCATAGGCGACGCTGAAAACGGCAGTGCTGGCGCCGATGCCCAGGGCCAGAGTCAGGATCGCGGTGATCGCATAACCCGGATTCCTCTTGAGTTGACGCGCCGCATACCGAAAATCCTGCCAGATTGTTTCAAAGCGAATCAATGCCGCCACTTGTCCTCCTGTGCGTCCTCGAAACCGTTGCCCATCCGCGCGGGCTTCAGGCGCTTGATCGAAAGAGCAATCCATTTGCCACGATTTGATGCACGAAAACGGGTCTTCAAAATCGGAAGGTCCATTGTAGCGGCCTACCGTCCAGACGGGCTCGGCACGCACATTCAATTCTTCTGAAGTTGGACGGCGGAAAACTCCAAAGCGCTCCATTTTTTCGGGCCTGGATATGGCTATACAGGCAACCGGCAAATGCGCTACCCTTGCCGGTCATGAGAAACCAGCAAAAACACACTCCTGAAACTGCTTTCGCCTTTATGCGCGCATGCATGCTGCCGATTCTGCTGATTTGCGCGCTGTCTGCCTTGGCCCAGGCCCCGGCTCCGAGTTCGCCCGGAATCGAAGCCAAGGCCCATGCCATGATCGCCAAGCTCACGCTGGAGCAGAAGATCGATCTGCTGGGCGGCGTCGATGGCATGTACACCCATCAGTCGCCCAGCATCGATCTGCCCCGCTTCAAGATGTCCGACGCCTCCGTCGGCGTGCGCACTTGGGGACCAACCACGGCCTATGCCGGCGGCGTCTCTCTGGCTGCCACCTGGGACCGGGACTTTGCGCGCAAGCTGGGCGAAGCCCTGGGCAAGGACGCCCGCGCCCGCAGCGTGAATTTCCTCCTCGGTCCCGGAGTGAACATTGCCCGCTCGCCCATCAACGGCCGCAACTTCGAGTACCTCTCGGAAGACCCCTTCCTGAATGGAGACATGGTGGTTCCGTTCATTCAGGGCGTGCAGTCCCAGGGCGTCATCGCCACGGTCAAGCACTATGCTCTGAACAATCAGGAGTACAACCGCCACAACGTTGACTCCGAAGCCGACGAGCGCACTATGCGCGAAATCTACCTGCCGGCCTTCGAGGCCGCCGTCACCAGGGGCCACGTGGACGCCGTCATGAACTCCTACAACCTGATCAATGGCTCTCACGCCACCCAGAACGAGTTCCTGAATCTCAAGGTGCTCAAGGGCGAGTGGGCCTTCAAGGGCATCCTGATGTCGGACTGGGACGCCACTTATGACGCGGTGGGCGCGGCCAACAACGGCCTCGATCTCGAGATGCCCGGCCCCCGCTTCATGAACAGCAAGAACCTGCTGGCCGCGGTCAAAGACGGCACGGTGAAGGAAGCCACCATGGACGACAAGTTGATGCGCCTCTTCTGCACCGTGCTGCGTTACGGATTCCTCGACCGGCCGCAATTCGATCCAGCCGATTCCACCTATTCCGTAGCCGACCGCGCGGTTGCCTTGCAAGGCGCCCTCGAGAGCATCACCCTGCTCAAGAATGAAGGGCAGACCCTGCCGCTCGACGCGTCGAAGGTGAAGACCATCGCCGTCATCGGCCCCAATGCATGGCCGGCGGTGACCGGCGGCGGAGGTTCCTCCGAAGCCCAGGCCTTTGAGCCCGTCAGCATCCTTACCGGCATCGCCAACCTGGCCGGCCCCAATGTGCACGTGCTCTATACCCGCGGCCTGCCGGAGATGAACGATGTCTTCTGGAATACGCACTGGGCGGGCAAAGTGAACGTTGCCACCTACCCCAGCAAGGATTTCACCGGCACACCCGAAACAGCCGACGCGCAGGGCATCGCCAACTGGAAAGATGAGTGGTGGGGACCGGACGACAAGACTCCGCGCAGCATTCGTTACACCGCAGCCTTCAAGGCTGAAAAAGCCGGAAAATACCTGGTTCTGGCCGCCATCTCCGGCAATGACAGCTACAAGATAACGATTGACGGCAAGCAGCTCACTTCCCCTCCCCACGCAGAGGGGCAAGCTCCGCAATTCTGGACGCTCGATCTGACCGCCGGCCAGCAAGTCAGCGTGGTGGCCGATTATCTACCCGGCTTCGTCGGCGTCCGCTTCGGCCTGGGAATGGCCTACGAGCCCGACCTGATTTCCGCGGAAGCCAAGGAATTCGCCGCCAAGGCCGACGTCGCCATCGTCGCAGTTGGCTTCAACAAAGGAACCGAGGGCGAGGGTGCCGACCGCACCTTTGAACTCCCCTGGGGACAGGACTCGCTGATCGAGGCCGTCGCCGCGGCCAATCCCCGCACCATCGTCGCGCTCACCGGCGGCGGCGGCATGGATACGCGCCGCTGGCTCGACAAGGTTCCCGCGCTCCTCCACACCTACTACCCCGGCCAGGAAGGCGGAACCGCCGTCGCCGAGGTGCTCTTCGGCAAACACAACCCCGAGGGCAAGCTGCCCGTCAGCTTTGACCGCAGTTGGGATGAGAATCCCTCGGCCAAGTATTACTACCCCATCCCCGGCGCCGACACCACGCTGCACGTCACTGAGACCGACGGTCGCAAGGTGGATTACGTCATTCCCCACGTCAAGTACGAAGACGGTTTGATGGTCGGCTACCGCTACTGGACCACCACCGGCAAACACCCGCTCTTCCCCTTCGGCTTCGGCCTCAGCTACACCACCTTCAGCTTCTCCAAGCTGCAGGCGCCAGCCACCGCCGCCTCTGGATCGACAGTCCCGGTCAGCTTCGACGTCACCAACACCGGCAGCGTGGCGGGCGCGGAAGTGGCCCAGCTCTACGTCTCCGACCCCTCCGCCAGGGCCACCCGGCCGGAGCGCGAGTTGAAGGGCTTTGAGAAGGTCCGCCTGGCCCCCGGCGAAACCAAGCACGTCACTCTCAACCTGGACGCACGCGCCTTCAGCTATTGGGACGCGGCGGCCCACAAGTGGACCATCGATCCCGGCAAGTTCGTCGTGCGCGTCGGCGACTCCAGCGAAAACACCCCGCTCCACGCCGACCTCACACTGAACTAATCAACGTGTAACGCCGACCTCCCGGTCGGCTGTAGCGTGGGCCTCCCGGCCCACGCTCATTCTCGGCCGATGGCAGAGCTGCTCTAAAACGCCACCGACTCAACGCACCTCTATCACCCGCCAGCCGGATTCTTCCTCAAGAAGAATCCACCTGGCAGGTACCTTTCAGCCCCAACAAAGGATCGGTCGCACCCTGCGAACTTTCCCCTTCCCCACCCCACCGCCTACAATGGGTATTGATCTTTACCACCCCGAGGAATTCCTGCCATGCCGCTTTCCGGAGAAGCCATCCGCCTGATGAACTACATTGACGACGTTGCCGTAACCCTGCGCCGGGTGCTGGCTGCCATTCCCACCCTCAGCGCCGAGGAGCGCGTTCGTGTCGCCGAGCATTTGCTCCAGGCCAAGCCCAATGCCGAAGACGTGGCCCAGGCACTGACCGCCAAGTAAGCCCGCTTGCCCCCCACTGTCGCCATCATTGGAGCCGGTCCCCTGGGCCGCTGGCTGGCTTTGACTGCCGCCCGCGCCGGGTTCCCGGTGCTCCTCGAAGACGTGATGCCGGGCAATCTGCATCACGCCCAGGAAATTCTTCGCCGGCAACTCAGCCCGGCTGCTTTGGGCCTTGACTCTGGCTCTCTAGCCGCGCCCGCCATCGCCTTCGTCTCCACCATTGAAGACGCCGTCCGCGAGGCCGACCTGGCCATCGATTGCGTGCCGGACGAGCTTGAATCCAAGCTCGAAATTCTCTGGCTGCTGGACCGCATGGCTCCGCCGCGCACCGTTCTCGCTACCCCCACCACGCGCCTGTCCATCACCGACCTGGCCAACTGCACCTACCGCCCGGAAAAGTGCATCGCCATTGCGGCCGAAGCTTTTGAATTGACCGGCACCCTGGCCCCTGAAATCCTGCTTCGCACCACCCCTCGCACCAGCCCGGAAACCATCGCGTTGGTCCAACACTTCTGGCTCCAACTGGGCTTCACTCCAACCTTCAAGCCTGACCCCACCGCTTAAATGGCCCCGCCGCAAGTGGCAATCCCCGCCAACTTGCCTATTTTTGGCTTGACCTTTTTCAACCAAAAAACAAATCCGTTGTTGTACGATACCGCCCATGCAACGCGACTTGAAACCGATGAAATCGCCGACCACTCCGCCGAACACTCCACCGGCAGGGTCATTTTCTCTCGTGAGCCGCTATTCAGCCGCGTGGAGCGAACACAACCTGCGCATTGAGCAACGCCAGTCGGTCCTGCAGATGTATCTGGGCGCTGCCGGCGTGGTCTATGGCTTCTACTTTCTATCAGCCGCAGCAGACAAAAGCGAGATGGGCGCGTTCTTGACCATCAGCATCACCGTCCTCACGCTTGCCTCTTCGCTTCTCATGTACCTGCACAACCGGGTCATCAGCCAGCTGACCTACTTCATGAAGAGATGCGAGAAGTGTTCGGCTCAAGAGATAGAAGCAGGCGGCGGCGCGGTCGATCTCTTCTACTTCTACGCCAGTGACACTAAAAAGATGCAGCCCTTTCACGAGAGACAGAGGCTCTACCAGCGCCTGGTTCTCGCAGGGATCCTGGGAGGAACCAACGGCTATGCCATCTATTTAACATGGAACAAGAACCCCGCCACGACAGCGATCTCGACCATCCTCTGTGTATTGGCGGTTTTCTTGATGTCTTTCGGCCTCTTCCACCCCAGCGAATAGCCGCGGGCCTGCAGGAGAAGCGCGCCGTTCAGGATACGTCGTTCTGCCTACCGCAGCCCGAATCATTGCCGCCTTTGGGCCGTTACTCTAGTCGCAATTCAGAAATCGCGGAGCGAGCGGGGGGCTTCAGCCCCCTGAAACAGCCTCTTCTTGACGAGGCCTTCAGGCCCGGGCCGTTCAGCAATCCCCGCCAATCAAGGATATTAGGCACTTACACCGGAACTGCCCCTCGATCTTTGCTCTCAGCTCCCTGTTGTGCCAGCACCTGCTCGTAATACCGCACATAATGAGGCACCACCAGCGACGAGCAGAAGCGCTTTTGCGCCGTCTTCCGGCCCGCGTCGCGCATCGCCTCCAGCCGCTCGCGATCCTTCAGCAGTTCCACCGCACCGGCTGCCATTCCGTCCACATCGCCCACTTCGTACAGCAGTCCCGTGACCCCGTCATCGATCAGCTCGGGAACTCCGCCCACCCGCGTCGCGATGGAGGGGACCTTGCAGGCCATGGCTTCCAGCGCCGCCAAACCAAACGACTCCAACTCGCTGGGCATCAACATCAAATCGGCCAGTGGCAGCAACTCGTTGACCTGCTCCTGCTTGCCCACAAAATGAACGCGATTGTGAATGCACAGGTCATGCGCCAGCCATTCGGCCGACGAGCGGTCCGGCCCGTCGCCCACCAGAACCAGTTGCACCGGAAGCGTCTGCGCCACGCGGGCAAAAACCTTCACCACGTCCCCGACCCGCTTGACCGGGCGAAAGTTGGACAGGTGCATCAGGATCGCCTCCTCCGGCGCCGCCAGCTTCCGCCGCGCCGCTGTCCGCGCCGCCTCGTCCTTCAGCGGCTGGTACTCGTCGCAGTTCACGAAGTTCGGAATCACTTCGATGGGCCGCGTAACGCCGAAATCCACCAGCGTCTTCTCCCTCAGGTAATCGGAGATGCTGGTCACCCCATCGCTCTCCTGGATGGAGTAGCGCGTGATCGGCAGGTAACTCCGGTCCAGGCCCACCAGGGTAATGTCGGTGCCGTGAAGCGTGGTCACAAAGGGCAGCCGACGCCCCCTCGCCGCCAGCATCTGCCGCGCCAGCAAGGCGCTTACAGAGTGGGGAATGGCGTAATGCACATGCAGCAGATCCAGATCGTAGAACTCCGCCACCTCCGCCATCCGCGAGGCCAGCGCCAGATCGTAGGGCGGAAACTCAAAAAGCGGGTAACTGGATACCGGCACCTCGTGGAAAAAGATGCCCCCGTCGCGACCGCTGAGCCGGAAGGGCTGCGAGTAGGAAATGAAGTGAACCTCGTGGCCCAGCGCGGCCAGTTCGATGCCCAACTCCGTTGCCACCACGCCCGAACCGCCGTAGGTGGGATAACACGTAATGCCTATGCGCATGACTTCTCTCTTTGCAGGTTCGGAACCGGTTGATGTCCGGAATCCGTCTCGATATCCGGTTGCCACCGCCGTTGGTTGGACGCGACCAGAAGCGGCAAAGATGCACACACTCAGGTTAAAGGTGGCTCTCCTCGACCCAGCGAATCAATCTGCGCAAAGGAGATCAGATCGATGGCGGGAAACTCTTTGAGCGCATCGAGAGCGTCCCGCTCCGTCTCCCGCGAAGCCAGCAGCCGGGTGTGCGCTCGGGCCAGTTCGGCATCGTTGTAACCCGGATGCGAAACCAGCTCAAAAGTCCCGGCTGGAAGGGCTGAAGCCAGTGACGCTACCGTTGCGGCGTCCAGTGTCCCTGTTGCCAACACGCCCACGGCGCCATCTGTGGTGGTGAACCCCTCTTCGGCCACGGTGCGCCGGAAGGCGGGTTCGAGCAGCCGCAGCAGACTCACTTCCGTGCGCCGCACCCACGGAGCGCCGGGAGTGGCGCGGAGGCTCCATTGCGGCTCAAAAGGATTCCGCACGGCGCCAATCCCGGCCGCCCGCGCCGCCCGCAACACCGGCCTCAGCACGGCGGGAAACATGTGCGTGTGCTTGTGGGTGTCGATGTGGGTCAGGTGCAAGCCCCGGCTCTGCAACAGGGCAATCTGCGCGCCAGCCTCAGCCTCAATTTCCCGCACAAAGGAGCGGGAAGCCCTTCCAAAGGAGTAGAGACTGCGCAAAAAAGCAGGGAGTTTCGGCTTAAATCTTCCGGTCCCTGGATCGGCCAGATGAGGAATCTCCCGCCCGGCCAGCACCGGTTCCCCATCCACCAGAACTACGTGGCAACCCACGCCCAGCGAGGGGGTCGCGCGCGCCATTTCGATGGCCTCTTCCGTGGCTGCAGCCCGCGCCATCAGCGTCGTACTGGTCAGCACCCCTGCCCGGTGCAACTCCACAATGGCGCGGTTGACTCCTGCAGTCAGCCCGAAGTCATCGGCATTCACAATGAGACGGTTCACAGGGCAAGTCTATCAATCTTGAGCATCATGGATTCGGAACTCAGTCGCTGCTATGATGACAGAAGGCCGAAAGCGCCTTTCCGCCAAACGTGGGCGGCTAGCTCAGTTGGTTAGAGCGCCTGCCTTACAAGCAGGATGTCGGGGGTTCGAGTCCCTCGCTGCCCACCATTCCTAAGACCAACTCCATTGCCAACATGGAGTTAGCTTCATAGACGCCTCCCCTTAAAATGCTGGCATCCTGCCGAAAAATCACACTCGGCATGTGTCAGCAGGATCTCTGTCGAGAAAGCCAAGCACCATCCCCCCACAAGCTCAAGCGCTCACACCCGTTATACTTCAACCGCCCACCAGAATCGCTGGCGCCATAACCAGCGGATCGGCTCATATGAAAGGACCAATTCAGTGCATCGTCGCAACTTCCTGAGGACCGCCGCCATGGCCACTGCGGCGTCAATGTTTGTTTCGCGCGGCAGGGCCGCCTCGCAGGCTGACGCATTCATCGAGATCATGACGGATGAGGGACTCGGAGAAATTTCACCGCTCCTCCAAGGGCAATTTACCGAGCACATCGGCGGAGTGATCTACGACGGTGTGTGGGTCGGTGAACACTCGAAAATCAGGAACTACCATGGCCTTCGTGCCGAGCTGGTAGATCATCTCAAAAAGATCCATGTGCCCATCATTCGCTGGCCCGGTGGATGCTTTGCCGACAGTTATAACTGGCGTGACGGTGTCGGCCCGCTCTCGAAGCGCCCCCGCCATGCAAACTTTTGGGAAGTAGAACCCGATGCTCAACGTCTGCACGAAAAAGGGCCGCAGATATTTGAGCCGAATGAGTTTGGCACGGATGAGTTTGCGCGTTTCTGTCAGTCGGTAGGGGCAGAACCCTATCTTGCGGCAAATGTTCGCAGCCTTCCGTCACTGGAGTTTGATAACTGGGTCGAATATTGCAATTCGCCCGCCGGTTCAACTTCTCTGGCAGACCTCAGAGCGGAAGGAGGGTCTCCTGATCCGTACAAGGTGCGCTGGTGGGGTGTGGGCAACGAAAGCTGGGGATGCGGAGGGAACTTCCTGCCGGAGGATTATGCATCGGAATTTCGCCGCTACTCCACATGGATTCCGAGCTTTGGGGTTGATCTCCAGCTTGTCGGATCAGGTCCGAACGACAACGATCTCGATTGGACGCATCGCTTCTTCGAGAACATTTTTGGTTCGAATCATCCTTATGACAATCGCCACTTCAAAGGGTGGTCCGTCCATCATTATGCCGCACATGGACAACAGGCCCTGCGCTTCGAAGACGCAAACTGGTACCAAGTATTGAAAGAGTGCGACGATGTGGAACAGATCATTGAAGACCAATGGTCTGTCATGGGCCAATACGATAAAGACCATCGTGTCCGATTGGTCGTGGACGAATACGGTCCGTGGTACGTGGAAGGGACAGAACTGGATCCGTCGCATATCTTCGGCCAGCAGGTGACGGTGCGCGATGCGTTGGCCACAGCCCTGACGCTGGATACCTTCAATCGGCACCCCGAAAAAGTATGCATGGGAACCAATGCGCAATTGGTGAACAACATCAACGCACTATTCCTCTGCCACGAAGACAAGTTCCTTGCTACGCCGAACTATTACGTGTTTGGCATGTATGCCGCTCACCAGGGAGGACAGGCCTTGCGTGCCAACTTCTCTGCCCCAAACATCCACTATAACTTCGAGGGCAAGAGCTCCACCATGTGGGGTCTGAATGGCTCGGCTTCGCGCAAAGGAAACGTAATTACGGTCACGGCCGTGAATGCGGATGCGCACTCTCCCAAGTTGACCCATTTGAAATTGCGAGGCATGAATATCCAGCAAGTGACGGGAACGGCACTCTCTGCGGCAGACATGCACGCTCACAATACCTTTGAAAATCGGACCGCCGTGCAGCCCACTCCACTTCATGCAGATCTGAGCGGAGGTGAAGTCACCGTGACCCTCCCTGCTGGGTCCGTTGTAAAGCTTGAGTTGACGGTGGGATAGTCGATCGCTCTCTCTAAGGAACCTCTGAATAAGTCGCCGTTTTGAAAGGGCATAACTTTACAGACTAGGGAAAAACTCGATCCGGAGGGAGGCGGGAGTTTTAACTCCCGCATAAAGTCGGCACAATCAACGCGGCTTTAGCCGCGGAGGGATGTTTCACACGGTTCTTCCGCAAAAGGCGACCCTTTTTCCGCAGACTGTTTAGTCCTGCCGTAAGCAGCACAAAGTGGAGGTGGGCTTTCGCCCCTAAGGGAACGCGGTTCGGAAATCGGACGCTTATTCAGAGGGTCCCTCGTGTCCGCGCTGAGGCAACATCCAGGTCGCTGGCTCGGAGGGGCGACCTCTCTATCCCGTGACGCATATCACACCCTGAAGCTTCGGCCATGGTAGACTGCCCACATGCGGAGCGGATTCTTCCAACGCGCGGCGGTAGCCATCCTGTTGATGGGTACGCTCCTTGCGCCGTTCGGAATCTGCCTGCAAAGGACAGGTAAGACAGCGCATAGTTGCTGCTCTCACGTTTCAGAGACCAGCAGGACTGCGAAACCTGATTGCTGCGTCGTACGCGGGCCATTGCCAGCCGTCCTCATTGCACCGTCTTGCGCCGATTCCGCACCCATGGTTCTGGTGCGCGCGTTTCTTTCCGCGAGCGACCTCTCTTCGCCACGTGAGATTTCGGCTGCGCCCATCCTTCCGCACAATTCTCCCCCCGGCCGCGCCTCCATCCTGAGAATCTAGCTCTCCACTTCCGCCCATGATACCCGGGCTGCGCCGTCGTGCGCCCCGGAATATCCCTCCTGCATTTTTTGGAGCGGAAGAAGAGCGAGAGTTCCTCGAATCAAGCCATCGATATGGTTTGACTCGGGGGTCAATCGACTCTGATTCCGCTGGGTCGCGGAGTTGAAGAGTGAAGCATTTCTGTGTCATTGCGCTGCTCTGGGTGGCGCTGCCAGTTGTTTGCCGGGGACAGGCTGAGCCGCCTTCTGTCCCAATTCCAAGTGCAGCCGCGGCGCCTTTGTCCGTGGATGAAGCGGTTGCCCAAGCGCGGCAGGCCAACCCGGAGGTTCGAGTTGCGGTGCGGCGCCTTTCGTTGGCCCAGATTAAAACCGCAACCGCTCGCAGCCTCGACGATCCCATGCTTGAAGTGCGCGACTGGAGCACGCCGCTGCGGCAACCCTGGGATCTGAACCAGGCGCAGCTTATGTTCATGGTGCAGCAGGCGTTTCCCAACCGCCAGAAGCGAGACCTGCGCAGCAAAATAGCGGGAGAGGATGCAAGCGTAGCGGCTGAGGAGCTTGAAGCGTTGCGCCAGGAGGTCGAAGCCAACGTTCGCAAAACCTGCGCAGACCTGATGCGCAATGCCGATGAGATAAAACTGCACGACCGGCAATCGGCTCTTCTCAAAGAGGCTTTGGCCGCGGCGCTGGCCGAATACACCACCGGCAAAGTTCCCCAGGCCGACGTGCTACGTGCGCAGATGGCGCTGACCCGGCTCAACGAACATCTCATTGAACTGGAAGAAGAGCGGGACACTGCCCGCGCGCAGTTGAATACGCTGCTGGGACGAGACCCGGACCAGGCGATCGAAATCGCCGGCAGCTACGCGACTCCCGCCCCTTTGCCTTCCATCGAGGAGTTGGAGCGCGTGGCCATCGAGCATCGCCCCGAGCTTTCCGGTCTGCGCAAGCAAATCGCCCTCACTCGGGACCAGGGCCTGTTGGCGCGGCTGGCCATGAAGCCCGACTTCACTTTTGGCGCGGGATACATGGTGATGCCCACAGGCTCCGCTTCGCGCAATGCCTACATGGCTGAAGCCTCCATGAATCTCCCCTGGCTGAATCGCGAGCGCCACGAAGGCGAGGCCAAACAGGCCGACGCGGCAACCGATGTGGCAAGCGCTGAACTCGAAGCTCGCACCTCGGCCGTGTTTTCTGAAATTCGCCAGGCGCAAATTGCGGTACTGAACGCCGAGAAGCGCACCAAGCTCTATCGCGACACGCTGCTTCCGCAAGCAGACGCAGCCTTCAAGGCCGCTGTCGCCGCGTACAAGAACAACCGCGCGGAGTTCCAGAATTTGATCGAGAGCCAGAACCTGCTGCTCGATATTCAAACCGCTTTCTACAAATCGTCTGCAACTGCAGACGCAGCCATCGCCCAACTGGAACGCGCCATTGGCGCGCCGCTCAGCACCGAACCCGGCACTGAAAGGACAAGCAAATGACGGCAAGAGAGAAGAAGTTAATCGCATGGGGAGTCGGTGCCGGAGTTATGGCCACAGCCCTGGCGGTTGGAATTCTGATGGTGCGAGAACAAATTTCGTTCGCGTCCATGCTCGCCAATTCCACCGCCAAGCCTGCTCTTGCCACGCAGCCTGAGACGGGCAGGGACAAACCGCAAGGCACACTGCCCGGCACCACTGTGCAACTGAGTCCTTCCGAAATCACCGCGGCAGGGGTGCAGATTGCCGAGGTCCGCACCGCCGCATTGAAGACCGACATTGCCGCGTTTGGCCGCGTGGAGCAACCCGAGGCGCAGCTAGCCGCAGTGAGCACGCGCATTGGCGGCCGCGTAGACAAGCTCGATGTGCAATACACCGGCGAGCGCGTGCGGCGCGGCCAGCCGGTTGCCGAACTATACAGCCCGGAAGTTGCGACCGCGATCGAGGAGTATCGCCTGGCCCAGGAAAATCGCAACCACCTTAAACAGTCTGACGATCCTTACGCACGCCAGCAGGCGGATGCCCTGGTCGGGGCAAGCCAGCGCAAGCTGGAGCTTTGGGGCATTTCAAACCAGCAAATGAATGCACCTGGAACCAGCAGCGTGCCTCACGTAACGATCTACGCTTACGCCTCCGGAACTGTAGTCGACCGCAAGGTGACGCAAGGCCAGTATGTGAGCGCGGGCGATACGCTGTTCACCATTGCCGATCTCAGCCAGGTCTGGATCAAGGCCGATGTCTACGAAGAGCAACTCCCGCAGATTCGCCAGGGGCAGGCCGTAGAGATTATGGCCGAGTCGGAGCCCAACCAGACCCTGCACGGTCACGTGGACTTCATTGAGCCCGCGGCCAATCCGCAGACCCGCACCGTTCCCGTGCATGTGCACGTTCCCAATCCCGGCATGCGCCTGTTGCCCGGCATGTTTGTAAATGCCAACTTCGTGGGCCGCGCAGCGCAGTCAACCATCGTGGTTCCGCGCTCAGCCGTGCTGGATACCGGCACACGCAAGCTCGTCTATCTGGCCAAACCCAATGGCGTCTTTGAATCGCGTGAAGTGCAGGTAGGCGCGCCCAATGAAGACCTCTTCCCGGTGTCGAGCGGATTGGCTCTCGGCGATAAACTCGTGCTCAACGGCAACTTTCTCATCGACTCGCAGGCGCACCTGAGTTCCGGCATGTCGGGTCTCTACGGCGGATCGAAAGAATTTTCCGCAACTCAGCAGCAGCCCTCCACTTCACCAAGCAAAAGCGCGGATTCCAACGCGGCCAGGATCAGCTTCCACGCCGATGCCGATCCGATCAAGGCTGGCCAGGATAACACCTTCCACGTAAACCTCACTGATGCCGCTGGAAAGCCCATTGCCGATGCGCAGGTCACCATCTCGCTGGTGATGCCCGCCATGCCGGCCATGAACATGCCGGAGATGAAGAGTTCCTTCAACCTTCCATGGGTGGCAGCTCGCCAGATGTATATGGGCAAGGGCCAGCCTCCAATGGAGGGGACATTGAACGTGCTCGTTGAAGCGCGCAAAAACAACGGTGTCATCGCCTCTTTTCACACTCACCTCAGCGCCAGGTAGGAGACGAAATGATCAACCGCATCATCGAGTTCTCGATGAAGAATCGCTGGCTGATTCTGGCCGTCTATGCCGCGCTGGCGGTGTGGGGATACTGGGCGCTCATGCACACGCCCATCGACGCGATTCCCGACCTGAGCGAGAACCAGGTCATTGTTTTTACTGAGTGGCAGGGCCGCAGTCCGCAGGAGGTCGAAGACCAGATCACTTATCCGCTCACCGCGAACCTGCAAGGGCTGCCACACGTGCGCACGGTGCGCTCTTCTTCCGCATTCGGCTTCTCGATGGTGAACGTCATCTTCGAGGACTCGGTCGACATCTACTTCGCACGTACCCGCGTACTTGAACGGCTCAGCTTGGCTGGCAGCTTTCTGCCCGCAGGCGTAACGCCCATGATGGGACCGGACGCAACCGGTGTGGGCCAGGTTTTCTGGTATACGGTCGAAGGACCTTACGACAGTGGCACGCTGCACTCCATTCAGGATTGGTTCATCAAGTACCAACTGAACTCCGTTCCAGGAGTCGCCGAAGTCGCCAGCGTCGGCGGCTTCGTGAAGCAATACCAGATCGATCTCGACCCCATAAAGCTGCGCGCCTATAACGTTCCGCTCAAGGATGTGGTGTCCGCGGTGGAGCGCAGCAATAACAACATCGGCGCCAAGGTGATCGAGGTTGGCGACACTGAAAACCTGGTGCGCGGCATCGGGCTCATTCGCGGACTGAAAGATATCGAGAACATCTCGCTCCGCGTCTACAACGGCACGCCCGTAACTGTCGGTAATGTGGGCAGCGTCCAGCTTGGTCCCGAATTTCGCCGCGGCGTTCTCGACAAAGGCGGCAAGGAAGCCGTCGGCGGAGTCGTCATCATCCGTTACGGCGCCAATGCCCGCGAGGTCATCGAAGCCGTTAAAAGGAAGATCGCCGACATCCAGCCCGGCCTTCCCCCGGGCGTCACCATCGTTCCCTTCTATGACCGCAGCGTTCTCATCGATCATGCCGTGGACACGCTGCGCCACGCGCTGATTGAAGAGATCGTTCTGGTCACGCTGGCGCACGTCCTCTTTCTCTGGCACTTCCGCAGCATCCTTGTGGTCACCATTCCGCTGCCTCTCGCGGTGCTTGGCGCATTCCTGTTCATGAAAGGCGCCGGCATCTCCTCGAACATCATGTCTCTCGGCGGAATCGCCATCGCCATCGGTGTGCTCGTCGACGCGGGAATCGTGATGACCGAAAACGTGATTCGCCAGGCGGAGAAATACGAAGAAGAGCACGGCCACTATCAAGAGCACATTTGGGAGATCACTTTCAACGCCGCAAAACTAGTGGGCCGACCGATTTCGTTTGCCATGGTCATTATTATTCTTGCCTTCGTTCCGGTCTTCGCGCTCACCGGCATGGAAGGCAAAATGTTCCATCCCCTCGCCTTCACCAAGACCTTCGCCATGGCATGTTCCACGATTCTTGCCATTACGCTGGTGCCGGTTCTATGCACGTTCCTGATTCGCGGCAAGCTGCATCGCGAGGAAGAAAACCCCGTCATGCGCCTGCTGCGCGCCATCTATCGGCCCGCGCTCAGTTGGGCGTTGCGCCACAGACTCATCACGCTCGGCGCCGCACTAGCCTTGTTCTGCGCGGCCGTCTACACGGCCACCACCATCGGCTCCGAGTTCATGCCGCCGCTCAATGAGGAGACTGCGCTCTTCATGCCCATCACCGACCCGCGCATCTCGCTCACCAAGGCGACGGAAATTCTACGCCAGCAGGACGCCATCATTGCCGCCGATCCCGCCGTCGCCATGGTGGTTGGCAAAGTTGGCCGCGCAGAGACCTCCACCGATCCCGCGCCTGTCAACATGAGCGAAACCACCATCACCTTCAAGCCCAAGGAGCAGTGGGCCAAGGGCCTTACGAAAGATGCAATCCTGGCAAGACTTGATGAAAAGTTGCAAATTCCCGGCGTTACCAACATCTGGACGCAGCCGATTCGCAATCGCATCGACATGCTCTCCACCGGCATTCGTACCCAGGTGGGCATCAAAGTATTCGGCCCCGATCTCAACCTGATCGAACAAAAATCCGAAGAGATCAAGAATGTGATGCGAACCATTCCCGGTGCAGTCGATGTGTATGCCGAGCGCACCACCGGCTCCCCGTATCTGGAGATGACCGTGGACCGTCCGGCCGCGGATCGCTATGGCTTGAATGTTGCGGATGTGGAAGACGTGATTGAAACCGCGGTGGGCGGCAAAAACCTGACCACTACCATTGAGGGCCGGCAGCGCTTCCCGGTGCGCGTGCGTTATGCCCGCGACTTCCGCGAGAATCCGCAGCAACTCGGCGATGTCCTGGTCACCGGAAGCAACGGCGCGCAGGTGCCGCTCAGCAAAGTGGTCACCCTCAAGACAACCATGGGCCCGTCGATGATCAGCAGCGAAAACGGCTTGTTGCGCGGGTCGGTGCTCATGAATGTGCGCGGCCGCGACGTGGGCGGGTTCGTGGACCAAGCCAAACGCAGAGTTGCAGCAAGCGTAAAAATGCCGCCCGGCTACTACATCGAGTGGAGCGGTCAGTATGAAAACCAGATCAGCGCACGCAAGCGCCTTGAGATGGTCATTCCCCTTGTCCTGGTGGTGATCTTCGTCCTGCTCTATCGCACCTACGGATCCGTGAAGGAAGCCGCGCACGTTCTGCTGGCCGTTCCGTTTGCTCTAACCGGTGGAGTCTTTCTGGTAAAGGCGATGGGTTTGAATTTCTCCGTTGCGGTGTGGGTCGGCTTTATTGCACTGTTCGGAACCGCGGTGCAGACCGGCGTGGTGATGGTGATTTATCTGGAAGAGGCGGTTGCGCGCCGCACCGCCGCCGAGGGCAAACTCACTCGCGCCGGCCTGCACGCAGCCGTCATGGAAGGCGCACTCTTGCGCCTTCGTCCCAAAGTGATGACCGTAGCCACGGTGGTTGCCGGCCTCTTGCCGCTACTCTGGTCCACGCGCACCGGCGCCGAATTCATGAAGCCGCTTGCCGCACCGGTGCTCGGAGGAATGGTCAGTTCCCTCCTGCACGTTCTGATAGTGACCCCGGTCATCTTCACCTGGTTGCGCGAACGCGAGCTTCAAGCGGAGCCAGCCCTCTAAAGCATCTTTCCTGTTGCTATAGTATGACGCTCTTGCTTGGCCGATGTTGCTGATCGCCCCAAGAATGAGTAACGCCGTGTATGACAGCGTCGGCTCCTGTCAACTAATTTTCGCAACAAGGCCCTTGTTGTGGTCGGAGGGGTGTCAAGGGCGCCGTTGTTTGGCGTTCATCTTGACCCTTGA
>Ga0302140_10002325_pt1 | contig 24713 bp, 19 predicted proteins | sample I_Bog_E1_1_FD_202095 | JGI IMG/M metagenome (GOLD analysis project Ga0302140, IMG submission 202095) | Peat permafrost microbial communities from Stordalen Mire near Abisko, Sweden - I_Bog_E1_1 | ecosystem: Environmental > Terrestrial > Soil > Wetlands > Peat | place: Sweden: Abisko, Stordalen... | reverse complement strand
GGCTCCAAGGCTGCAAGAATGACACTGGCGGTCTGCTGGATGACTTCCAGCGATTCGGCCAGCAGTGAGGCGTTGCCGTGGTAAAGCTGGATATAGTCAGCGCTCGCAGAACCCGTCACCAGACCAACGGCTTTCCCGACTACAAAGGCGACAGCCTCGGCTTCTGTCTCGCGTACCGTTTTCGTCGTGGCCGTGCGGCGTTCTGCCTTGTGCAGGAGTTCGTGTGCCGTTTCATGGACAAGCGTGGCGAAGGTTTCGGCCTTCGACTGTCCGGGCAGGATGGCGATGCGTCCGCCGTAGCTCATGCCGAGAGCGGGGGCAATGTTGGGGTTATAGACAAGCTGAATGCCTTTGCTCTGGACGAACGCGGCCAGCCTATCCAAGTTCTCGCCTGGGTCGCCGGAGACCTCCCGCATCTCCGGCAGGTCTATCCCATCCGTCTGCGAAATATCGAAGACGTAGGCATTCCGAAAGCCGAGCAACACGCGCTCATTCTGCTTGGTGATGTCCTTATTCGCTTCTTCGTCCTTCTTGCGGCGAACGCCGACGATGGGAGCAAGGATGCGGATGCCCTTCTGTCCGGCCATCACGCTGCGACCAAGGTTCTTCCACGTCCAGAACCCTGCAACTCTGGTCGCGGTGGGCATCTGCCGCGCGATCTCCAGCACGTTCCCAAAGCTGTACTGGTGAAAGCGGCTCATGGCGGTGAGGTAGTTGGTGAGGGCTTCAGAGTGTCCGGCCTCCAACTGCTCAATCAGCAGCTTGATGTTGGCGGCGATGAGTTCCTGTTTGGTGGAAGGTTTCTTGCTGTCGATGGCGGTGATGGTGGTATTGGTGTTGCTGCTCATGGTGGCTTCTCCTTGTCGGCATTTGCTTTTGCACGTCCGCGTAGACACGCGGCATGTACATGCCGAACGCCTCCTGGCGAAGGCGGGGGTAGCAAACGGAAAGGTCTTCGAGCGGAGCTTTTTGGGGGGACCGCGCTTGAGCGTGGGGGAGCCAAAACCCGGAGGGCGAATGGCCTTGCAGAGCGCGGGGGGCAGAGCCCACTAGCGAGGTTTGTTTTCCTTATGCGTGCGCGTCAGCGCACAGGATTTTCAGGGTCGCGTTGCGGCAGGAACAGGCCGCTGGGAAGGGTGGCGGAAGACGCTGGAAGCGGCTGGAGACAGGCGAGGGGCGTAGCCCCTCCCTGCGTAGAGCGCCTTTGCTATCGACCATTCGTTATCATGGATCACGAAGACCATGCCCTCGTCTGAGCTCAATCCGCCTCACCTGAGCACTCCATCCGGGGAGGAATCCACCTTTTCGGAGATCGTGCAGCTCATTGCAGATTCCCAGGAAAAAGCGATTCGAGCGGTCAACACGGTTCTGATCGATCTCTACTGGAGGGTCGGGGAGATTATCAGTGGGAAGATCGCTTCCTCGGAATGGGGCGATGGCGTCGTGCGGCAACTCGCGGAATATATCGCGCGGACGCAACCCGGACTCCGTGGATTCACGCGGGCCAACCTGTTTCGGATGCGGCAGTTCTACGAGACTTATCGCGACGATGAAAAAGTCGTACCACTGGTGCGACAATTGCCGTGGTCGCACCACCTCCTCATCCTCGGCCAGAGCAAACGCCCGGAAGAGCGCGAGTTTTACATTCGTACCGCGATTCGGGAAGGCTGGAGCAAACGGGAGCTGGAAAGGCAGTTGGACAGCGCACTTTTTGCGCGGGTCGTCCTCAGTCCTCCAAAAGTCTCACCAGCGGTGCGACAATTCCATCCCGAGGCCGTAAGCATCTTCAAAGATGCCTACAACCTGGAATTTCTCGGGCTACCGGAGGTCCATGCCGAAGCGGATCTGCATCGCGCCCTGCTCGACAAGCTGAAAGACTTTCTGATCGAGTTAGGCCGGGACTTCTGCTTCGTGGGTTCGGAGTACCCCTTGCAGGTGGGCGGTCAGGACTTCGCGCTCGATCTGCTGTTCTTCCATCGCGGCTTAAACTGCCTGGTCGCCATCGAGCTAAAGATCAATGCGTTCCGCCCTGAGTATCTCGGCAAGCTCGACTTCTATTTGGAGGCGCTGGACAGGACGGTTCGCAAGAACCATGAACAGCCTTCGATTGGCCTGCTGCTCTGCGCGAGTAAGAACGATGAGGTCGTGGAGTACGCCCTGAGCCGCAGTCTTTCCCCGGCACTGGTCGCGGAATACCAGACCCAACTGCCGGATAAGAAGCTGCTGCAAGCGAAACTGCATGAGTTCTACGAACAACGGGTATCTTCTGTCTCCGATCCGGATGCGTAGCCCCCGGCGGTAACCCTGTTCCATGCAGCCGCGAACGAGCCAGCTCCCTTTGAATCCACTCCATTGCAATTTCCAGCTCGAACCGGGATCATAGATACGGGACGGGTACGCACCGTCCTGGGTGTCGAAACCCAAGCAGAAACACCGTGCGCTGGCGACAGCCACGGGACGAATTCCCAACGCCTTTGCGTCGGGGAGCCATGGACGTATGTCCAGGCTTCACGGCTAAAGGTCCATGGAACCGCGTGTTTCTGCCGGTTTTCGAACTCCCCGACGAGGGTTTACAAGGGCTGTTTGCGGGGGCGCACCGCAGACGTTTTTCCCCGAACCTTGGATTGGAGGAGTATGCTGATCCGGTCTGCCCCTGTAGAACCCCTTTTGCCTCGGCTCGCTGGCACGCGGATGCTTTCCGCCGTTGCTGACGCTTTGTCTGCCCTGATTTTCTCCGGCTGGAGAACAAGGATGGATAGCGATGGATCCCGTGCGTGAACTGATCTTCGATGTGGGTGCGGAAGCGGAGCTTCCACTGCCAAGCCGGTGCACCGTCGATGTCTCCTGCCTGGGACAGCCGGAAGTGCAAGAGGCTGTGTCCTTCGCCCTAGAGGAAAGCCTGTATGTAGCGGCCTACGCGGGAATCGACCTGAAGGCGCTCGACGGCATTACGGTGGCGCCCGACTGCCGAGCTGCGGCCTGCGCCCTCCAGAATATGCCTGAAGGACAAGTGCCTCTCGAATTGAGTCCGCAGCCGGAGTCGATGGAACTGGCAAGGACGGTGGCGGTTCGCCGTGACGGTGAATTGAAGTTCCACATTGTTGTGCGCCCCGGTCTCGGTGTCATGACGATCTCACCGGACAAAGCGATGCAGCGGCTTGCACAAGCGTGCATCGCCCACGAAGCCGCTCACGTCGAACACGAAAGCCACCTCTACCGCACCTTTCCCGAAAGCTATGGCAAGCCGTTGGAGTGTGGCGACCGCTCCCGGCAGACCTTTCTGAAAGCGATGGATGTGTGGAGTGAATACGCGGCCTGCCGCTCTTCCGCAGCGTTCCGGCCCGAGGCGGTCGAAGAGTTTGAAGATATCCTCATCCGCGCGGTCGAAAGCAGTTCTCGGCAGGCACTAGAGCAAGTCAAAGCTCATCGCGAAGGACGAGAGGCGGCGCTGGTCTTCCGCGAACTCCAACAGATATTCGGCGACGTGTTCATCTATGCGGGCTATCTGTTGGGCCATGTTCATGGCCTGGAGACAAATCTGTCCAAGCACCTTTCCAGCGGACGCGACACGATTCTGCAACAACCGCCCATCGCAGATTTCCTTCTCCGGCTGGAACGTATCCTTCGTGAACTCTGGCTCACAGAGTTTGCCTGGCAGACCATCGAAGTCTTCGCACCGATCTACGATCTGATCTGCGAGATGATGGGCCAGCACGGAATGATGTTTGTCCGGCACGGAGAGGAATGGAAGATCGTCCTGTACGACGATCAAGCGGCATTCGACGCAGCACGGCAAGCTGTGTCGCGCTGGAACAAGAAGCCCGATTGATGGCTGAACCGTTCCTTGGTGCCAGCACCGTCTTCGATGGAAACGGGTTTCAACAGGTTGAATGCTTGCGTAGCCGAATGAGTCTACTTGGGTTACCCCTTTCGCTGTTCGGGCTCCGCGCCGTAGCAAGGTTTGGTTTCCGTATGGGTGCGCGTCGGCGCACCCATTTACAGGGAGGACATTGCCGGAAGGAACATCCTGCTGAGTTGGGTCTCGATATTCGTCCGTCAGCGTTTTTCGGTCAGGTGGAGAAAAATGCTAACTTCGATTTGACTGCGAGAGTATAGGGCATAAATCGTTCGCCAAGCACGCTATCGGGTATCATTCGACGGCCACTTGAGCCGTAAACTATAGCAAAGACGATGGCTACTTTCTCGAAGGCTAAAGACGCGTTGGCGGCAATTGCAGAGAGAACCCAGTCTGTTACGGCTGAGCAAAAGGTTCTTGCTCGCAAACTCAAGACTCCGTTGCCCGAGAGTTTGCCGTGTCTCGTCGCTGCAGCTCGGCTCAAGCGCGCCATGGCACGAGAGCTCTTCGAGGAGCCTCTGCTTCCAACCCCAGCGCAGCAGCAATACCTTGAATCCCTTGCCCCTCCCGCAAGGCATCTAAAGCTGGCACTGGCGAGTGAAGATCGCATTGAGATGGACGCCTGGATCAAATATGAGGAGTTGGTGAACCGCGCGAAGACGCTGAAAAATCTACGACTCTCAGAGAACGATGTCGTTCTGGTCTTGGCTGGGTCCGAGGAGCACAAAGCTGCTGTTCATTCATTCGGCGCAAATGGCAGGGTGTACTTCAAGGGTGGACTAGGCTCCAGTGCGTGGCCCGACCGGATCACCCTTCTTTACAAGAGCGACGAGGCATCAAAAGAAGCGATCTACGCTCGCCGAGAAATTGCTAACGACGTATCTCGTCAGAGCACCGCTCGAGCTTGGTCCCAAGCGCGAGAGCAGGAAATTGCGGAATACAAAGTCAGCAAGAAGATCTCGGAGATTGACATCGACGAGTTTCGTCGGGTAGTTGATGCTGCACGCGACGAGAGCCCGATCCAACGTTACCTGGAAAAATGCCCCCAGCTTTTGGCGGCCCTGCTGACGGGACGCTCACGATTCGTGATCCCACGCCCGAGGCTTGCAGGTAAGTACGTGCCGGATTTCCTGCTGGCAGATGTCGATTCATCTGGCATCCGCTGGGTACTACTCGAACTAGAGACCACGAGTTCTGGTCTCACTCTTCGGTCGGAAAACTCTTTCGACAAATATGTGCGGAAAGGAATGAGCCAGGTCGAAGATTGGAGACGCTGGCTAGCACAGAATCTGGCTCACGCTCGCGAGTGCAAAGCGGATGGTGGAGCCGGCTTGCCAGACATTGAGCCGAACAGTGAGGCTATTGTTCTCGCAGGTAGACGCGATCTGCTCAATCCAGCCTCCCGAGGAATTCGTCGACCAGTCGAGGAAAAGAATCGAATCCACGTCCATACCTACGACTGGTTGATCGAACGCCTGCAAGGCACCTTGGAATATGACGGCTTGCCAGCTCTCAATTCCGATGCGCTTTCACGCTGATCAGCCTTGAACACCTCCGAAACAAGCATCTGCACGCAACCTCTACTGTGAAGAGACCGTATGCTGACTGTCGAATATCCTGCGCTTCTTTCCGAAATTGCAAGCATCCCTATGGGACTCATTCCCATCGTTCTGCGTAAGCCGGACGCGCCGCCCAAGCTTATTGTGAAGGCGAGCAAAGAGACATTGCTAACGGCGAAGATCAACAGGGGCTTCAAGATCTATGTGATCCCAGTCGTCGTTGGAGATCAGCAAACCGTCGGACTCATCTCGGCGTTCTATGACACGGAAGATGAACCTCTCATTATCTACACGCCCATCTTTCGGGACGCCGTGATGGAACAACTCGTCAAGATGCTCCAAGGGAGAGCTCTCGATTGTCACCTCTTTGATGAACACAGCCGCGAGTTGCTGGGATATACGTGTGATGTTGTTGTTCCAGAACTGACGCGGCAGCGGCTGCAAGACATAGCCCTCCTGCCCTTCTCGTTGGACTCCGCTCGGATGGCGCACAACCAAATGCAGCATTGGTTCTCCTTTCGGACGGTCGGAGACGACGCACAGGCTATAAGTATCGACTTCCGAGAGAGCCTTATGCCCGAAGACATTTTCATCATGGACTCACGTCCTGAGAATCACCGTTTTCCGGGCGGCCCAACAGTCACAGTATCGGAACTCGAACGAAAAGAACCAGGGTCTTTTCAGGAACAAGACATCGCGCGATTACTCCAAAGACGATTTCATCCCGAGCATATCTTCTTGAACCCCAAGCGCACGAGCGATGGCGAAGAGGTCGCTGATCTTCTAGTAATCACCGATGCGGAATTGATCGTTGTTCAAGCCAAGGATAGCCCGAACATCGAGCGGATCATGCGAAATACGATTGCCAGAAAGAAGAAGACGACCCTGGGCGCGCTGACAAAGGCGGCGAGTCAAGTTAGAGGCGCACTCCGCTACATCAGATCGACCTCGCCGCTGGAACTGGAACTCGAGGGTACGAGGGTGACGCTGGATGTGGACGGACTCGAGTTCCGAAGCTTGATCGTCGTGAAGGAGCTCTTCAACGATGACTTCGACCAATACTCTCCGCTTTTGCTCGAAGTCCATAAGGAAACAGAAGTGCCGTGTGTCGTGTTGGACTATCCTGAACTCGTGAGTTACGTCAGCGGTCTCAGCACGGACGGCTTTTTTGAGGCACTCGACCGCGTGTTCTCATATGGGCTACAGACAGGCATGTTCCCGCGGCTAAGGATTTTTTCGTTTCCTGAGGCTAAGGAAGATGTCGAAGCCGACCAAAAGTGACGTTTTACGCAACCGCTAGCCGGACGATACTTGATTCATTCATCACTTGACGTCTGCGGTGCCACGGTCGCGGGAGCACACTGCACGACCCGCCATCCGCGTTGTTCAAGAGCTTTCTTTTCGGAGTCAGAGAGCGCATCCCTACGCATAGCGAGGCAGAGTAGATTCGCTGGGCGTGTCATTCCCACGTAGTGAAGACGCATCCGGTTCTGCAATGTGGGCGTTTCATTCGCTCCACCGCTTTTCTTGCCGAGGATGAAGGACTTCAGTTCGACCAGATGATGTTTCTTGAAATAAGTGTCAAGCACGAGCGTCGCTGTATGGGTTTCTCCCTTCACCGAGTGGATCGACCCAAGATGAATCCGCACGGCGGGAGCGTTTTCGGGATACGAAAAGACATTGTCGTGGGGACGCATAGGAATCTTCGAACTTTCATCCGGCCTGGGTTGCGTCCAGGACAAGAAAGCTTCAGCGGCCGTATTGAGCGAAGTGACGCCAGACAGAGCAATTGCGATACGCCGCACTTGTGGGCAAATGTCGTTTTCCCACTCACCTTTCGTCGGCAGTCCCGCAGAATCAACCAGCGTTCGCAGTGTAGATCGGTAGTCGAGCACTCGGGCGGATTGCTCTGCGAGGGCCTTCTCGATTGAACGGTGAGTTGATTGCGAAAGCGTCGGCTTCGCGACAGAGCCAGGCAACATACCTGCGAGGCGAAGAATGCCACTGGCGAATCCGCGAACGAGTTGAAACAGGTTCGAGGTTTCGACCGTACGACCATGAGCCGCGCGCACGTACTGCAAAAGCGTGGATGGTTTACAGTCACTGGCAGCGATGGTCGGATCGTAGTCCGGCGCGTAGTGTTTCAGCGAGCGAGGTACCTTGTCATCTCCATCTTTGTTGTGGACAGCAGCCACTGCTGAGAAGTGCGCTGTTCTTATCTCCTCTGGTGTGAATGAATCGAGTAGATGTTGGGCAAAGCCCGGAAGCACCGATTGAATGCTTTCATCGTCGAACAAAAATATAGTGTGCGCTGGCGGACCGAGTTTTGGGGATGTTCGAGGCCCACATCCGATCAGGCCATGTGGCCGAACTCCGAGAGGATCGGCAAATTTTGCGATCTCGTCGCCGAAGCGATGGCTGTTGGGCAAGTCGACCCGTGGCGAGCCCGGAAACGCATCTGTCACAGCAGAGCTCTCGTTGTGTTGAAAGATTGCCTGGTTTGAATCGCCGAAGCGCTGACGAACGGAAGGGCCCTCACCCTTAAAGAAAACGCGATGCAGAAGAGCGGACTGAAGTTCGCTGTTGTCTTGTACCTCGTCAATGAAGATTAAAGGAAAGCGTCGCCGCAACGAAGCCGCAATCGTGGGGCACTCCTCTAAGGCGCGATTAGCCCAGACAAACATCTCGTCATAACAGAAGTAGCCTTCCTGATAAGACTGTTTGCAGACTCCCACAATTCTTTGGTGCGTGTCTGTATGGCTTGGGAAGTCTGCCATCCCTCCTTGGATGAAATCATGCGACGCGTAAGTAAGACAGTATTTATCGCGGTGCTTCTCGCTTAGATACTTGCGGGTGCCATAGGGTAACGCCCACCATCGGCGATCCAACGAGATTTCGGTGTCTACCGCACGGATTTCGATACCTTGCGACTTCAGCCACGGGATCGCGATGAATTCATTCACGAAAGAGTGAATCGTTCCGACGAAATGCGGATAATGAAGGAGCGCTGCTCCTTCGGGGAAAGGGCCGAGCTTCTCTTCGATCTCATTTCGCGCCACATTTGTATGGGAGAGAACGCATACTCCGGCTCGAAGCGGTTGCCACTTTTTCGCAAGTACGGCGAGCTTAGTCACGAGCAGCGTGGTTTTGCCGCTCCCGGGACAGGCCTCGACATCCAGCGAATCGAGTCTTTTCAGAACCGATACCCGGGGGTCATCGTCCTTTGGGTCAGAAAAGGCGTGCGATGGCAACCCCATGGCATCACTTGCCCAGGCGATATCCGCATCCGTAACGTCCGTGCCGATGAGGGTGGCAACATTCATCACGCCTGCGGCTCCGCATCGGACGATGTCGTGGCTCCAGAGAGCGGCCTCGTCACAAATTCGATGGACTGGCGCACATAGGCCGGGAGGCGATTGCCAAGAGCCGCAGCGTCGATGTCACCACGGCTGATCTCATACTCAAGAATTTCTGCGAAATACTGTGCGGTGATCGCTTTTGAAATTTGTCCTTTGATGAGCTTGGCGTAGACGTGAGAACACAACACTTCCTCATCCTGATGTGTGTCTTTTAATTGCTTGAATTCCATGCGGGCAACGAGTGCGGCTCGCATGGTCTTGAACGAATTGCCAAGAAGCTCATCTTCTTGACTTGCAAGACGAATCGCAATCCACACTTCTTGAGCAAGCCCCTCTCGGGCGAGATCAAATTCCAGGGTCCAGTGATTTGCAACAAAGGTTTCGACATCTTTGCCACTGGCCTTCGCGCGGAGCTTCTCGCGATGTTGCTCAAGCTGTGTGTCGGGATAATCAGCTTTCATCTTCCAGCGGCGCTTCGTAGGCGGAGCTTCGCCGGCCTTCAACTTCCCAATAATGAGCGGAGCGCAATCGGGCATCACGTCCAGATCTGTAATACAAGCAACCCGCACGTTCATGTCGGGATCGCTATCCGATGCTCGAAGGAAGATGTTTGCATAGCGGCGAAGCCCCACCCCACCGACATTTACAACAGATACTCCGTACTCTTCAAAATCTCGGCCGACCAATTTGGCAATGGTTGGAATCAGGATATTTTCGGCATCCCCTTCCACAATCACGATGCGGCGGGCGAAGAACAGATTCGCTTTTGTAACATCGAGGAATCGCTCCAAAAAGCGATAATCCGTCTTGTCAAGTTTCGTCTTGCCGTGTCCCATTGGAAACGGCTTGCGATTGCGAAGCAAGACAAGGTTTTCCAGTCGGATGTCGGCGGCGAGGTTCGGACTATGCGTCGAAATGATGATTTGAAGCTGTTGACCATCTGCACGCTTCTTCTGCGCTTCTTCCTGCAAGAAGCGCATCAGCCGCAGTTGTCTCTGCGGATGGAGATGCGCCTCCGGCTCCTCAATTAGGAGTAGAGGAAATCCTTCGCTGTCCGACGCCAAAAGTAGAAGCTCACAGGCCATGAAAAGCAAATTGTTAGATCCGAGACCGCGTGACGTTTCATCATGTGCCACATTTGGCTCCCCCAACCGGAGCTCCAATTTTTCGAGAAGCTGCCGCAAACGTGTTGCATCTTCTCCGCTTGCATTGACACCGATCTTGGCATCGAGCGAGTCGCCATGAAACGACAGGTGTTTTAGGTAGGAATCATTGAGGCGCGTGCGGGCTTTGCTAATTCCTACGCTTTGTCCAAGAAGATGGCCGGCATAATCGCCAATGCCCAAGATGCTCAAGTCTTCGGCATTCTGCGGAGGTTCGGACGCTGGGTTGAAGGACTGGCCATTCGACTTGATTTCGTCTGTGTGCTGAAGAATTTGCGAGAGCCTCGATCCACGACCTGCACAAAGAGCACGCTCCGCGTCACGGAGAGGGCGGAGGTATGTTGCCGTCAGAAGCGCTCGCGCATTCATGTCAAGCGGAGGGCCGTTTGCCCCAACCCCCGTCCTCCACTCGGTCGTCTGGAATCGTCGGCTCGATCCTTCTTTCTTCTGTCGTTTCGCGCTCCAGTGGATTTGTAGTACAGGTTCCGTCCCTCCAGAGCTGCACGTCACATAAGCGAGGTACTCGGCGAATGCACCTCGATCATCTACTGTTAGATCGCTGAACGTGCAACTGATTTGGATTGAGTCTGCGATTGTCCCATCTGCGAAGCGATGAAAATCAGATGGCTCTACACGGTAATACTCTTGGTCAGTGGTGCCGAGCACCAGACGAAGAGCATCCATGACGGTCGTTTTTCCGCAGTCGTTCTCACCCACGAGTGCAGTCAGCCCAGGGTTGAAAGTGAGGGAGAATCGATGGTCGCCCGATCCGAAAGCACGAAAATTTTGAATAACTAATTCAGACAGAAACATAAGCTCCGCGCTCCGGTACCTCAGACAAAATGTTACGGTCTCGGCCCCCGCAAAATGTAAACTTAGCTACGACTAAGGAAGCTGCATGCTAGGGATCATGAGCGTTGAACTCGAAAATGTCGTTCGGGTGTCCATGCGGCTCTAGCAGATTCGATATCCTTCCGCAGGGCGGAGCAACGGCCCTGATTATTCATCAGGCAGTTTCGGAGCGATAGCAGTGGTCGTTGCATTGACGGCGCCATTCTGGAAGTAGGCCTCTACACCTCCGCCAGCCTGTCCGAATGCGGGAGCAACCGTGCCGAAATCAACCTGCGTTCCGGGTAGAGCGTCAATCAGGTAGTGATGAGATGCCGGCTGATTATTGGGCAGGGCAAACCGACCTACTGCGGTAAATCCAGTTGGCACGAAGGGCACCTCGGACTCAGGAGCAGCGTAGGTCCCTGGAAGAAAATTGCCTGTTCTTGGATCGACACGCCGATCAGGATTAAAGGCAGAAAACCGGTGAAACGTTCGGCGCACAGTAAGGGATACGTGCTTTACCAAACTGCTAGGTAAAGCAGCTTGGGGCGCAGGATATGTTGATGCCAAGATTGGGGCAAACGGCAACGCGGAAATTCGCGAGCCGAGCAATCTGAAGGAATGCGGTTGCGGTGCGGAAAGCAAGGTTACTGTTGGAGAGCTTTTCAGCAATTCAACTATGCTTAATCCATTTCTTAGGATCGTCGCTGGATCGTTGCCCACTTCCAACTGAATCTCTGAAAGATCAAAGGCATGCTCCGAGTTGAAGATCAAGAACGGTCTGTCTCTTCCACCGGCAAACGCTTCGACAAGTTGAAATCCCATTCCAGTCTCAGGCAGAGCAACGAGTTCGCTGATTGCTGTTGTGCCCATATTCCACATGTGCATACATACCTCGGTGTCTAGTTTTTTGACTGCTATTCGGAGGATCACAGGACTTTGGGTGACTGGTACGGCTCATTAGTGCATTACGACAGCGGGAATTTGGGGCCAAACAAAGACCGCCAGGCCTGAAGAGCTTCCCCGTTTTTTCCGATACGGGTTAGCTGACGAGCATTAGCCGCCGCCCTCGCTGCATTCTTCAACGCTTCCTTCGCCACGATTCGCTTGGAAGGCGTCATATCTTGGCTTATCGCAGTTCCGAGTCCAGCTGGATCTGGCCACTCTTCATCGATTCGATCGGCGAGCGTGGAGAAGAGAAACTGAAATTCCTCTGAGAAGGTCCCGCCAAACGGAGCTTGCATACAATCCAAGGCCATGACCTCCAACAAAAACGAGGGTTGGATCGTCTTGCCATTGTGATTGTTCCAATACTTGGCCATACGAACAATCCCTTTCCATTGGCCGTCATAAGCATTCTGCGCTTTGAGCGCCACTTCCTCATGTACCTTCGGGTTGGTCTTAATCCAATCGCTGTGGGGCCCGTCCGGAATTTCGTAGTAGTCGTTTAGGGTGAAGGCAGGCACTGCTTCCATGCTCACTACCCTGTAATCCGTGTTGTCTTCAGCGTCAACAACGATGCCGAAATTCACTTCGACCGATCGATCATGTTTCGTGACGGCTTTCCAACCGTATTCCTTTGTGAGCACGTCGACGAAGGCATCGAGTAACTTTGAGGGATGTTCTTTCCGTCGGAAGCGCTCATTCTCCCCGAGCACACACAGAAAATCGACGTCCTGCAAAGGCTTCGTCTTGGTATAACGCTTATATGACCCCGTAAGGAAATCGTTCTCCACATCAAAGGCCGCACGTAATACGTCGCGCATCTCGGTGTGACGTGTGGAAACGTTCTTCTGCTCTTTATCGTTGAGTTCCAACCGGCTGCGGAATTTCCTGAAAGCATCTTCAACTGATAGCATCACGCCTTCCTTCTGTAGTAGCTGGCATTTGCGCCCAGGCCGCTGTGCTCCACGGTGCTCCCAAGACTCTGCTTAACAAACCCATCGGTAGACCGAAATGACCCCGGTGACCATCCCTCGACATCTGGACGCCCGGGAGCGTTTCGGAACATCACGTTATATTCGCAAGCTGCGGGTACCACGCCAGCTTTCTTGATTGCTGTTTTGATTTGGTCTGTGTCGATCCAGAACGAACCGGTATCGCTACTGCTCCAGCCGTACGTTATTTCAATATCCCAACGACCTACAAGGCTGTCATCACTGGGATCGAAGATTTCCAGGATAATCGTTTGTAGATGCTTCGACTGCATCCATGCCGTAATCGCGCGATTGATACTCTTCCAATCATTGATGTACTTCGCTGGATCAAGACCACTCTGGACGATAACGTCTTTGAGTGTGCGTTGAACGTTATCTGCAACGAACGTCACGGAGTAGGTATAGGTGTTTACTGATACCGAAGTGCTCATAGTCGCAGGAACGCCTCCTTATCGATTTGGTTTTCCTGACGGGAGCTCTCTTCAGTGTCTTCGGCTTCTTCTACCTTGTCGCTTTGGTCTCGTGGGGCAACGTGAGTGGATTTAGCCTTCAGGGCCTTCGCAACCCAGCCCAGATCAGCGGACGGGCTAGGGAGCGATAAGTTCCAGTCGTCTTCGGTCGGAACAAAGGAAAGATCTGATTCGGAGGCTTTGGAACCACTCGTGGCATCCTGATCGTAGAGGCAATAGACACGGAGACGCGGACCAGATCCATAGACGACGATTGGCGATTCGGTCATCACGGTTTCAGTAATCATCGAACTCGCAATGCCGGCGATGGACAGCAGTTCGTCGCGTGCTTTTCCAGATTTCGGAGCGATCAAATCTACGATAAAGGTCCATGTTTCATCGGCTGACCGGAATGGAATAGAGCGAATAGTACGCCGAACAACTGTCATTTGGTTTCCTTCCGCTTCGCGTTCTTCGTAGCCTTCAGCAGATGGGCTGCCGTCACCTTGTTGGGATCAACTGCTACCTCGCGTTCGAACGTGAACGCGGATGCGACTGCTTTTCTTACTTGGCGGCCATCAAGTCCGACGGCCGCGTGGACGGCAGCTTCAAAGTCTGCGCCCTTAGCGATCGAAGCTGCCTTTGGGAAATGGACCGCGAATGCGTCGATGGTATCTACCATGATCGAACGGATTGCCTGTTCATTCGGGAGAGGGACCTCTAACACTAGATCGCATCTTGAACGAAAGGCACTGTCGATTGCTGCCGGGAAATTACTAGTCGCGACGAAGATCAGGTTGGTATACGTCGCCGAAAGATGGTCGAGTTGCACCAGAGCGGCGTCAGTAGCGCGATGTACATCGATTGGATTTGCGTCCATGCTCAGACGCGAACGGTCAACAACCAGCGTCTCTACTTCATCGAGGAGGACGAAAGTCGGGCCCATGGCCGCACGTTCAGCAATGGTGGTAGCAAAAAGTTCCTTGACTGCCTTTTGAGACTCGCCGTGCTGCGCGCTCTGCAGGGAATGTGGTTCCACCTCAAGGTAATGAAGCTTCTGTTTCGTGAGCACCTGGGCGATTCGGTCCGCCAACCCCTTAGCCAGCGATGTCTTTCCGGTCCCAGGAACGCCGGTCATTAGAATGATTCCGTGTAACGGAACGCGAGCGCGATCCACGAAAGGGCGTGCTGTGAAATTCAGAATGGCCTGGCTCAGCAGCTTGTCTTTGAGATCCGCTGGAACATGAATGGCATCCCATAGGGATGCGAAGGCGGCATGAGGCAACTTGTGGTTTGCGTGAATTCCGAGCGTCGAGATAACAACCTCCAAAGAATCAAGAACCCTATGCCTATGCTTCCCCTGCTGGAGTAATGTTTCACTTCCAGGGAGGGAGCTTCGATTGTGCGTACTGTTTTAAGAAATCTGCTGCACCCTCGTGCATCTCGTCCTCTAAGGAGGCACGGCGGAATCGATAAACTAATGGAAATACGAGAGGGCTACTTGCGCGTCTGCCGTAGATTGCGTCTTGGAACTCGCGAGATTTTGTGAGGCAATAGTTTTCATCGCAACCGCTTGAAAGGGCTTCATTCCAAAATTTCCTTGCTTCTCTCAGGAGCTTCTCAAGGGGTTCTGCCGTGTCCCGCTGCCGATAAAATTCTCGGCCCGCCCAGGCAAGGACTGGAGCGGCTGGTGCCATAGTGAGGACCCACGCGGTCATTGAAAGGTTGTTGGCTAGCCCATATATCCATATAGCAAGAGCGACACATGAGGCACTGGTCAAAATGATGTTCCCGTAGCTAACTCTGAGACGACGGTCATAGTGCAAATTCGTTCGTTGACAAATGATTCGTGCCATCGACAGAGGGATAGTTCCCACTTCGGGTGGATACCAGTCAAGAAGAAGTTTGTCGTTATGCCTTTTGGCGTATGCCTTCGCGGCAGAATGGACCTCTTCTGTTTCAATCCTGTCTCCGACTGTGAACTCATTCCAAGGGAGTTCCAACACGGTGCAGTCGAACTGCTCCGCGACCTTTGCTGCGCGCTTCAGAAGCCTCTTTTGCTGCCGGTCAAGCACCAGTATGTCGAGGAGCAAAACGGTAAGAGCGGCGGCGGCAACGTACGGCTTGGTGTCAGGGCGAAATGCCGCTAATACCGTCCCAGCCAATGGGATCAGGAGGGTAAGGAACAGTTGCAAAATCAAAAAGGTCGTCGCAGAGGCATAAAGCTGCTGACGTGCACGAAGAAGTTTTAGCTGAGGCTCTGCATTTTGATGTTCCGGTAGCAAATTCACCCGCTCACCTCGCCAACTTTATACATCGTGTACCTTAATGGTACGTATATAAAGTATACCCGTCAAATAAGTATACTCATGTCTGAGGGTGGTAATGACCGGATACGGAAGCGAAAACGACGTAAACACTGCGATTTGGCCAGCAAAGTGGGGCCAGGAGCGTCGGCTTGAGTTCATAGACTTCAGGCTTCTCTGGGAGGGGCGTTTAAATCGTTCTGACCTCACGTCTCATTTCGGCATATCCGTGCCACAGGCTTCAATAGATCTGGCTCGCTACCAAGAACTTGCTCCAAGCAATATGCTCTACGACCGCCAGCAGAAGACCTATGTTTCCACGGACTCGTTTCAGCCACTAATGGAATCCATAAACGCCTTTTCGTTTCTTAACCAGATAAGGCAGGTAGAAGCTGGAATGCTTCCTAAAGAAGCGACCTTCTTGGGGTGGTACCCATCGACTGGTGTGGTTCGGCTGCCTTCTCGCAGAATCGACATCCAGGTCTTACGCAGATTGCTCGATGCGATAAGAAAATCTCTTCGCGTCCAAATCAACTACCAGTCGATGAGCCGGCCAGAATCGAAAATGCGCTCTATAAGCCCGCACGCGATAGTGTTCGACGGCATTAGGTGGCACGTCCGCGGATTTTGTCACGAGCATAATGAATTCCGAGATTTCGTCCTTGCGCGAACCACTGAAGTCGAACTTGATTCATCCGGCCTGCCTACAGCAACCGGTGCTGGGGATCGAGAGTGGAACAGCTTCGTTGAACTGACATTGGCGAGCGCTCCGCATCTCTCCGAGGGGCAGAAGCGCGCGGTTGAACTTGATTACGGCATGGAGGGCGGAATGCTCACACTGAAGGTAAGAGAGGCTCTCCTTCTTTACTTTTATCAGCAGCTTCCACTTTTCGAACCGATTGGAAAAGCACGGTACAACCAAATCGTTCTTCAAAACAGAGAGCAACTGTTGCCGCTGTTCGAGAGACTCGGTATCGAGCTCTAATCGGAGATCGGCAGGTCACGGAGTGCGATCGGCTTCGGTGATCTCATGTGGACCACACAGACAAAGAGGGTAACAATCAAAGACCGATACCAAAACCCGGCAACTCAGCCTCGGGGGTGGAAACCGATGACGGCGTGCCCAAAGACAAAGAAAGTTCTGTCACTGAAGGTGCAATTTCTGAGCCTGGAAGAGCCCTTCCAACTGACATCTCCCGGCTGTCGGACATATAGAGGCTGAAGTCACGGATGTGCGGTGAGAGTCGCGTCAATGCCTCCTGCTGCTGGGCAAGCTGGGACGCCTCCCCGGTGACAAGAACACGATCGACAGGAGCGCGTTGTGCTGTTTCTACAACGTAGCCGTATTCGATATGCCTTGCCATCTGGGGCTCCAATTCCAGAGATTTCCCGTTATCAAGCCGTACCGATGGCGTGCCGTCCTCTCCGATCCGTTCTACCGTGGCGAAGTCTCCGGAACGGATATGAGCATCGCGGTCGGATGCGGTAAGGGCGATGCGCTCTCCTACAGCAAGGTCGCGTTGTTCCTCGCGATATACCGTACTCTGCGCTGTCTGCTTCTTGAGAAGTGCGGGATTGTAGGAGGTCTCGTTACCGTCGCGAGTCGCAATGGTAAGAGTGTTGGCCCGTGCATCGACGGAGAGAACTGTGACTGTGCTGTTGTCGGCGATTCCATGCTCCACGAGACTGCCGGCTTTATAGTGAATCTCGTCACCCGGTGTGTAATTGGCAGCGAGGCGGGGATTGCCGAAGTGCTGCTCGACCAGGATTGGGACAGAGCGGCTTTCCGGCGCAAGCCGTCCCTGCTGTCGCAATTCATCACGGATGAGCTGGGTCAACTCCCGTCGTTCGCCAGCATCGGGTGCGACAACGACAGCACGATCTTCCTGGGCGGTGTATGAAAGAGCAACGGCAGCCATGCGATGCTCTGGGTTTGCATACTCATGGACACGCCCTAGCTCCTGCAACTTTGCCGTTCCGGTCGCAGGATCGTTCGCACGGAACGCGGCCACTGCCTGCTGAACTTCGGTCGCGGAACTCGATGGCCGGAAGTCCACGGCGGCGGTCTTTGAGATATCTGTCGCTAGCCGTTGGCCGAGAGTCTCGGCGTTGTTGGTATACACGCGCGCATCGTCCGAGGCCCGCGAGATGGCAACGTAGGCAAGCCTGGTGTTGATCAGAGAGTGTGCGCCGTCGGTGTCGAAGTGAGCGAGGACGCGACCTGCGGTCAGTCCCTGCGAACTGTGCGAGGTCACGGCGTAGCCGTGATCGAACTGCCGGAACTCTGCCGTATCAAATGAGATTGTGCGCTCGGCTTTGCCATCCATTCGCACGGACATCTGCCCATTCTCGATACCAGTGATGGTTCCGAGGTCACGGTTGGCGACGCCAAGCTCTCGATTGGTCGAGGTCATTTGAATCCGATCGCCAGTAGCGAATTCGCGCTCCGTCTCACGAAAAACCTGGACGCCGCGCAACCGTCGCGGGTCATACGTCACACTCGTTCCGTTTTCAAGCTCCACAGTGAGCGTATTGGCGCGGGCATCCACGGTGCGGACGGTGGCAAAACTGTCCCGCTTGATGCCTTCAGCCTTGCTGCCAGTGGTGTATTGCAACACGTCGCCGGCGTTGTACCGAGCCGCCCAGGTGCGGTCGGCACCGGTCATATCGGAGCGATGCATGAGCGTGCGGAAGGTCTCCCCATCTGGGGCCAGAGCGCCTTTCTGCAGCAGCTCAGCACGGACGGCCTCATTGATCTGCTGACGGCTGCGGTTATCGGGAGAGACAACGATGGTGTTCTCCGGTTGCGCCGCATACTCTTTTGCGATAGCTGCGATGCGTTCCTGCCTGTTGGGGATCTCGGTGATACGCCCCTGGCTGGCCAGCATATCGATGCCCTGCTGGGTATTGTTCTTAGCAAGCTCCTCGACGGCTTTCAACAATTCAGGGTCCTTCTGCCTCATGATCTGGTCAAGTTGCGAGGTGCGCATCCCGGCATCTTGCATCTGCTCGAAGGGCTTTCCAGCATCCACGCCCTGATGCTGGCTAGTGTCGCCGATCACCAATACGCGGTCGTTGGGCTTGAGCTTGTCCAGAAAGGAACGCATCTGCCGCGTGCTGGCGAGACTCGACTCGTCCAGCATGTAAAGGTGCCGCAATTCCGGGCTGGCGCTAGGGTGGTTGTCGCCACGCGCAAGAAAGCTCTGTAAGGTAGTAGCATCGATGCCGACCTCGCGGAGTTGTGCCGATGCGCGGGAAGTCGGGGCAAACCCCTCGACGGTGTAGCCGCTCTTTTCGGCGCCTTCACGGATCGAAGCCAGCACAGTCGTCTTCCCACTTCCCGCCCGTCCCTGCAAGCCATGAATGCGGTCCGTGGAATTGAGAACTTCCTCGATCACACGTCGCTGGGTGTCGTTAAGGAAGTCCCGCGAACGCGCTTGATCCCGCGCCAACTCCGCACTCATGATGGGTTGGACTGTATTCTTTCCGGCCACAACATGAGCAATGTTGGCGCGCTCGGCGGCAATGGTTTCCGGGATTGTGAAGCTGCGACCCGATGCGTATTTTGCCACCTCCACGGAGCGGAGGTCACCACGCTGCCGCCTCGCCTCGAAGTCGGCGCGAACCTCGGCATAGGTCGTCTCTCCCATGCCGCGCCGTAACGCATCGCGGAAGATGAGCCGCTCATCAGCGACGGCTTCGCGCTCGAAGAGACTGTCGCGCGCATAGGTGATGGCTTCTGTCGCGCGCGTCGCTCGATCTGGATTACGTTCCTGGGTCTGGGCGCGTTGGCGGGCCTCCAGAATCACTTGTCGCGGCTGGTTGCCGAACTCGGCGGCGACGCTGCGATGGGCCTCCAAGACCTCTTCACGCGTGAGGGTCTGCTTCTTGTCGCGTGTGGAGTGTGCCGCGATCTGCGCGGCTCTTGGGCCACTGACCCCACTCTTTTGCATCTCATCTTTGATCTGTTGCGACCGTAGACTCGATGCGTCGAGATAGGCCTGGCTATAACCTTTTACCTCTGGTGCGCCGCTCTTTCCCGGCTCGATTTCATAGCCGAGGTCACGCAATCGATACATCAATTCGGACTGGTAGACCGCCGTGGCGAACTGCTTGCTTTCAAAGAATGGGCGTTCCTGGAGAGCCCTTGTCGAACCATCAGCCCGCTCGGTGACGTTAAAGATGACGGCATGGGTATGGAGCTGGGGGGCGGCATAGTCATCGACAGGTCGGGCACTGTCATGTTCGAACTTCGCGGCGATAAACTTTCCGGTGTTCTCGGCTGGGTTGTTGCCGCCGATCCGCGCGTGGGTGTACTTCTCCAGTTCGTTCAGTGCTACCGTGACGGCAGCGGCGTGGGCTTCACGGACCCGGTCGTCCCCGCCGACCAGGGCAGTCAATGAGACAGACTTCGGTGCGGAGAAGGTAGCATCCCAACCGGCGCGATGCTCTACCGCCTTGACGGTCTTCCCGCTGGCCGTCTGGTATTCCACGGCCTCTCGATGCCGGACCATCTTGAGCTCGGTCTGCGGGTGTTGGCCTTCAGAGAGACGAGAAAATTCCTGGGCTGTCACCTCACCGGAGAGTCCCAGCGAGGTTGCGAGTCGCCCCTGCCATTCTCCCTTTACCTCGTCACCCTGTTTGTAATAACTCTGAGCGGCAGATGTGTACTCCAGCTTGTGATACGTCTGAGCCTGGCCGGAGCTGAGCGCTTTTGGGATGGTCATCATGGCTCCATCTCCCGGATGTATTCAGGCCCATGCACCTCTTCCTGTTCGGTATCGGTATCAGCAACCACGATGGGAGTAGGGGCAGGCGCGGGCAAGGTCACTTCGCCGGCGCGAGTAGACTCCTTCGCATCTTGCTTGGGCCACGGGATGGGATTCTTCTCGAGCGCCAGAGGCGCATCGTTCGCCACCGTTTCTGACGCATCTGTGGCCTCTGCTTTTGATGATCCTTCCACGTCAGCGGTCTTTGGAGCGCGTGGCTTGAGGGTATCGGGATCGAAGCTCATCTCGCCGTCCGGAGACTTACGGGGCAGGAATCCCGGTGTTGGCGTTGGCAGGTCCATGTAGTCAAATGCGAACCTGGCCACATTGTTGCCCAACTTCAAATATGCGTGGCGATCATCGAGCCCGGTAATCTCCGAACCCATCACAAGTGGTTCTATCTGGCGCTCTACTGTGAAGTTCTTGCCTGACCTGGAGCCATCGAACTTCGTCTCTTTCAGACGCTCAATCTCGACCTTTCCAATGGCCTCCGAGATCCATTCGGCGGCTTTGGGCTCCGCGGTCTTCATGAAGATCTTGGTGGCAGGCTGGGACAGCATGACTTCGGCCAGATGCCCATAGATGACCTCAAGCTGGGCCTTGCCCTGAAAGCCCAACACCAATGGATTTTTCGACTTTCTGTTTTCCGTGATCGCCGTATGGAGCTGCGGCAACTTCTGCAAGCTCGCCAGCTCGTCGATCACAAACCAGACGGGTTTCTGTCCCGGCTGCGGCGCAGTCAGCAGCCGCATGACGAGCAAATCGATCCACAGCGAATGCAGCGGACGGAGCGTTTCCCGTTCGGGCGGACGCGACGTAATGAAGATCCATCCGTTACGCGTCTTAGCCCATGTGCGGGCATTCCAGACGGGGCGCTTCTCATCCTTCTGCGGCAAAAGTCGGAAGCATTTTGCGACCAGGCCAAGGGAGGAAAGGACACCGGCGCGCTGCGGTCCTGCCTTCCTATCTATATAGAAGGCCATCTCGGTTCCTTCCACCCTCTTCATCAACTCCGTGTCGCTCGCCATCCACTCGGCAAGCTGATGCGGGGTCGGTCCAAGCTTCAACAGGTGCGCGAAAATCTGCGCTGGAGTTTGGTGAAAGAACTCGTCTTTGTCGGCAGTGGCCGGTTGATAGAGCGAGGCCGCGATGGCATCCGCCTCGGCATTCGACTCCATCTCCTGCGCCGGTCCCCAGTAGGGGCAGCGGGTGTCGAGCGGATTGAGAACGATGTCACCGCGCCCGGCGTCATAGAATCTCTGGATGTACTCGCAAGCGGGATCGTAGACGATCGCCGAGTCTCCACGCTGGCGAATCTGTCGAAGGCACTGCATTATTAATTGCGTTTTCCCGACCCCGGTATCGCCCATGAGCTGAAGATGTTGGGCCTCTTTCCGCAGCGGAATTCGCATCATTTTGTCGGATTCCGTGGTCTTGAAGCCGATGCCGTCTCCCTTCTGGACTTTGTTGAACTCCTGGGGCGAGAGCATGAGTGGGCCGCGCAGAACGCGCCCATACTTCATCTGACGGAACCGCTGGATGTCTTTTGGAATGGCAAACCAGAGCATCGCCAGCAGGCATACCCCACCCTCGATGAAGCTGACAGTAAACACACCAAACAATCCCTTGCCATCGAAGATCGCATAGCGTAGCCAATGATTCATCGCGGCATCCGCGAGCTTTTGGTTAGGCCCACGAAACGGAAAACGATAGCCTTGGGACTGCGCCAACTCCGACAGTGTGAACGGAACGATTCTGCCGTCGGGAAGAGTCATCTGGCCCTCAGCGAAGTCTACCGGAAGAGCGAGACGAGGCTTGAGTTTGCCGCCGCCGAGATACAGGAGCCGGTAGGAGCTATGCGTATGGACAGCGGCTCCAACCTCGGCGCGAATGTACTCGGTGATGTAGGACTGCTGCAACGGAGGCAGCGAGAAGTGAAGCCGCTGCCAGACAAACAGCACCGTGCAAAGCAGGGCCGTTGCGATGGCCGTATAGCTCATGACCGGAGCGTGCGGCGGCCAAATGATCGTCTCTTTTCTACCCCATTGTGTTGCCATGCCTTTACCCCTTTCCCGCGCTTTGCGCGTACTGCTGCATGACCTCTTGCGCGGCCTTGTGCTTCTCCCGGCGCACCATGCCCATTGCTTCGGTAATCCATGTGGGCGACACTTTTTCACCAAGGATGAGCGGCTTGATGAGGTTCACCAGAAGCATCCGCGTGGCGACCAACTCTGTGAACACGGCGTCATCGGGAGAGCGCCGCGCTTCTCGCAGGAGAACTTCGCGCGCCCATTCACTGAGAGATTTTCCCTGTGCGCGAGCTGCCTCATGAAGCTCGCGCTGCTCCTTGGCGGTCACGCGTGCGTTCGCCATCCGATCTCTTCCTGTGCGGCCTGCAGATCGGGCCAGTCGTACATTCAGGTCAGATGGGGTACCGTGCAAAGTGTTCATAGTTCCTCCTGACGCCCGTAAACAATTGTTTTCAGAATGAAAACGTTTGTCTTACGGGGAGCTTCAAGTTGCTCTGAGGCAAGGGCGTAAACAGTTGTTTTCGTCCTTGCCCCAAACACCACCCTGGAAGGGATCAAGTGTCAACATTCTTCCGGTGCGCAGCACCGTAGTGGCTCTGCCACTGCTTTAGCAGCGGGATCATGCCTTCGATCCCGCCACCGCTGCCGGTGTTTGTGCTGGCGATAAGGCTGCGGAAACCGGCTTCTTTACAGGCGGCTCCGCTGCATCATTAGCTGGCGCTCTTCGGATGCGAAGCGTCGAAGAAGCCTGCTTCGCTTGCGGCGTCTTCAGGAAGTCCTGGAAGTCGCGATCCTTGGAGAAGACATAGGCAAGCGCCTGTTCGACTACATCGTCTGCGGATGCGTGGATGAAAGCGGCGTACTGATCGACCTGCGTAGCGGTTGAATCAGTCAGCTTGATCGAGGCGCTAACCTGGCGGGTTTGGATGACTTCGAGTAGTGGCATTGCTGTTCTCCTTTGGGTGATAAATTCAGGCGACCTTGTTGCGGGCGATCATGCGTTGTGCCGTGGCTGCAATCTCCCGCGCACGAGCGGAGCAAAGTGCTGCGGGAATCTCAGGCTGTCTGCGGTTCTCAAGCATGGCGATCACGTCCGCGATGGATGTACCTTCCATCAGCCAGAGGCGGGCCGAAGCCATATCGACTGTGCGTTGGGCGTAGTACATGGGATTGGGCTTGTCGGAGCGCCGCGAAGCCAGCTCCAGAGTGAGCGTCACGGCGTTCTTGCCGTGGGCAAGCTCACGCGATACCCAAGCCCAGTCGTGCTCGGAGTTGGTCTGCATATCCCGGCGAATCGGCTGCTGCGGGATAGGTGGGATCATGCAGGCTTCGCGAAGGATATAGAGGTGAAAGTCATCCGGCTGGTAAGTCGCATCGGAGAGGTACTCGACGGTGACGAGCTGCGCTGGATCGTACTTGCAATTCTTGAATCCGGGGATGCGAAGAACCCGGTTGCAGTCCGTGCAGGAGATGTCGCCATGAAAGGCCATGGCGAGGAGCTTGAGCGTCATCTCCTGGGTATAGAAATCAAAGTCCTCCACGCGCCACAACACCTGGTATTTGCCTGCCGATGTAGAGACGATCACGTTCGGCTCCGGCACAAGCTCGGAAGCCCGGAGCGCAGCGAGCCGGGCTTCCCCGTTCACGTCGATATCGATGTACAGGTGGCGAATGGAAGCGATGCAATCCTTGGTTCGCTTTCGACTGCCGGAGAGCAGCGGATTGGCAGCCACATAGATATTCGCTCCATCGTGATTTTCATGAGCGAGCCAGCCACGGTAACGTGGCGCGAGCGCACGTTCCAAAGGAACGATGCGTTGCTGTGTCTTTGCGGTGCTCTCGTTGCGAAGCAAGAGAGCGATCGTGTCACCCGGAGCGAAGCAACGGGTGAGAAAGTCCTGGGCTGTTCCATTCATCTCGATACCTCCAATCCGACCTGCACTGCGAGCGCGATGCCACGGGCCTTTAGCAGCCGAAGAAGCCCGGCTGGATGCCGGACTCTTCGGAGAGAAGGAAGGGCCTATGCGGCCTCTTCCTCGGTGGATTCATCCTCGTCTTCCGCCGCTGCCTTCTGAGCACGGTCCAGCTTGAGAATCGAGTTCACCCGGATCTCCCAGATGGTCACTTCGGTGTTGGTCTTCGTGCTGTCGTACTTGCGGCTGCGCAGCTCGCCCTCGACCTGGATATGAGCGCCCTTCTTGAGCGTGGCGGCGAACTCTCCGAGCTTGCCGAAGACCACGCAACGGTGCCATTCGGTGTGCTCGATGTACTTGCCGTCCTTCTTGTAGGAGGACTTGGTTGCCAGCGAGAGAGTAGTAAGGCTGCGGTCGTTGTTGGTGCGAACTTCTGCATCAGCGCCGGTGAATCCGATGAGGGTGACTTTGTTTGAGTACATGGTGGTGATCTCCGTTTCGTTGAATTTCCCGTATCCAGCTCGGGTCACACAGGCGAAGC